>OLNZ01000048.1_pt1 | contig 134701 bp, 117 predicted proteins | sample 1672981 | NCBI WGS metagenome assembly OLNZ01 (sample SAMEA3136743, study PRJEB25190) | human gut metagenome | biome: human gut; feature: human-associated habitat; material: faeces | place: Austria | collected 2013 | reverse complement strand
ACAGTGCGAAACGCAGTACAGTAAATAAGCAGCTGTATGATGTAACTAATATCATGCGCAGGTACTTCAGAGCCGCCGGTACTTAGCGAGGTTTTTTCGAGCTTAGTACCGCTGCGAGCGATGAGTAGCGAGAGCGTGCCTGCAATGATATTTAGTTATCATCGTACAACTGCTTTCATATTCTATCCGTTTCGCACGTCCGTCACTTACACTGTGCAAGGGTGTATTTTACATAAGGGGGAATGTGTTAACATATTTTTTACAGAACAGTGATTTCAGATTTAACAGGAGTTTACTAAGATATGTCTGTCGACGAAAGAAAGAGAAAAAAGTTCTTAGATAGGAAAGGAAGAAAGAATTATGAGAAAGAATGTAAAGAAGTTAGCAGCGACAGCACTTAGTCTTGTTATGTTAGGAAGTGTTTTAACCGGTTGTGGAGCAGGAAAAGATGCAGCGATCACAGTAGTATCCAGAGAAGATGGTTCCGGAACAAGAGGTGCTTTTACAGAGCTGATGGGAATAATGGTAGACGATAAAGACAATACCGTATCTACGGCGGAAGTTACCAATTCTACTTCAGTCATGATGACTACAGTAGCAGGTGATGAAAATGCGATCGGATACATTTCACTTGGTTCTTTGGATGACAGTGTGAAGGCAGTAAAGGTAGATGGTGTAGAGCCAACGGTTGAGAATATCAAGTCCGGTGATTACAAAGTAGCAAGACCATTTGAAATCTGTATTCCAAAAGATGGCACATCAGAAGTTGCGCAGGATTTCATTGATTACATGTTAAGTGATGATGGACAGAAGATTATTTCTGACGAGGGTTATATCAGCGTAGAGTCCGGTAAGACCTACGAAGCGTCCGGAAAGTCCGGCAAGATCACATTAGCAGGTTCTACCTCTGTATCTCCGGTAATGGAAAAATTGACGGAAGCTTATAAGAAGTTAAATCCGGATGTAACAACAGAGATTCAGCAGACCGGTTCTTCAGCAGGTATTGAATCCGCAACAGAAGGTGCATGTGATATCGGAATGTCATCAAGAGAGTTAAAGCCGGAAGAGCTTGATAAATTACAGGAAATCCAGATTGCAATGGATGGTATCTGTGTCATCGTAAATAACAATTCTGCAGTAGAAGATCTTACATCAGACCAGATTACAAAAGTATACACAGGTGAGATCACAAAGTGGAGTGAATTACAGTAATCAATAAAGTTTAATATACTCAAACCCATACATGCATCCCATAGCAAGTTGTTATCGGGATGCGTGGTTATATATGTATATGAATTCGTGTCCGGATAGAGCAACGGAAATAGAAAGAAAGGATACATTATGAAGAAAAGTCATGTTTCAGAAGGCATTATGCATGCGGTATTTTTAGTCAGTGCATGCGTATCCATATTAGCAGTAGCATTGATCTGCATCTTTATTTTTGCAAATGGTGTACCGGCTATTATGAAGATATCACCGGTTAAATTCTTAACGGGGACAAATTGGAAACCGTTAGAGGATCAATTTGGAATCTTTCCAATGATCCTAGGAAGTATATATGTTACGGCAGGCGGCGTGCTGGTGGGTGTGCCGGTCGGAATTCTGTGTGCTGTTTTTATGGCAAAGTTCTGTCCGCAGAAATTATATAGGATATTAAAACCTGCCATTGAATTATTAGCAGGCATCCCATCCATTGTATATGGTTTCTTTGGGCTGGTTGTAATTGTTCCGGCAATGAGAAGTCTTTTTGGTGGAAGTGGTAAGAATATCATTACAGCGTCGGTTATGTTAGGAATTATGATTCTTCCGACTATTATCGGTGTGGCAGAATCCTCTATCCGTGCAGTACCGGACAGTTATTATGAAGGTGCATTGGGATTGGGTGCTACGCATGAGCGTGCTGTGTTCTTTGCCGTACTGCCGGCAGCAAAGTCCGGTATCTTAGCCGGTGTGATCTTAGGAATCGGTCGTGTGATCGGGGAAACCATGGCAGTTGTTATGGTGGCCGGTAATCAGGCAACGATGCCTCACTCTCCGCTAGAAGGAGTAAGAACATTAACATCCAATATCGTATTGGAGATGGGCTATGCATCCGGTCTTCATAAAGAAGCATTGATTGGTACAGCAGTTGTACTGTTCGTATTCATTTTGATCATCAATTTGAGTTTCTCCGCAATTAAGGGAAAAGGAAGGGATTAAGAGATGGAAGCAGTACAGAATGTTGAAAATAAGAAAATAAATGCAAATGAGATCCAGGGGATTAATAAGCAGACATTTACCCAGAGATTAAGCGGATATAAGAGACAGCCGTTGTCTTTGTTTCTATTGATCGTGGTATGTTTATCTGCGTTACTGACGGTAGGAGTTTTATTATTTCTGATTGGTTATATATTGGTAAACGGTATTCCAAATATTAAGCCGGAGTTATTTGAATGGGAATACAATACAGATAATGTATCTATGCTGCCATCTATGATCAATACATTATACATGACAGGTCTTACTTTGCTGATGGCAGTACCGGTAGGTGTTTTCTCAGCAATCTACATGGTAGAATATGCAAAGCGTGGAAGTAAACTTGTGAAGATTGTGCGAACCACGACAGAGACATTGCAGGGAATTCCGTCTATTGTATATGGTCTGTTTGGCTATTTGATGTTTGTGATCGGCTGCCATTGGGGATATACGTTGATGGCAGGAGCAATTACATTAGCAATTATGGTATTGCCGGTTATTATGCGTACAACGGAGGAGGCACTGCTTTCCGTTCCGGATTCTTACCGGGAAGGTAGTTTCGGACTTGGAGCAGGCAGACTGCGAACCGTATTTGTGATCGTATTGCCATCGGCTATGCCGGGCATCTTTTCCGGTATCATTCTGGCAATCGGTCGTATTGTAGGAGAGACGGCGGCGCTGATCTTTACAGCAGGAACTGTTGCAACAGCAGCAACCGGAGTTATGGACTCTACCCGGACACTGGCAGTTCATATGTACTGTCTGCTGAGTGAGGGACTTTATATGAAACAGGCTTATGCAACAGCTGTTGTTCTGTTGGTTATGGTATTGGTGATCAATGCAATTTCCGGTATGATCGCTAAGAAGTTTACAAAGAAATAAGTAGAATGGAGAAAAGTAACATGGACAAATTTACGATTGAAAATCTGGAATTATATTATAATGATTTTAAGGCATTAAAGGGAATTAATATGCACATTCCAAAGAATGAGATATCCGCATTTATCGGGCCTTCCGGTTGTGGTAAGTCCACATTCTTAAAGTCGCTAAACCGAATGAATGATTTGGTGGAAGGGTGTAAGATTACGGGAACAGCTTTATTAGACGGAGACGATATATATGGAGATATGGATGTCAATCTTCTTCGTAAGAAGGTTGGTATGGTATTTCAGAAACCAAATCCATTCCCAATGAGCGTGTATGATAATATCGCATTTGGACCAAGAACACATGGAATTCATTCGAAAGTGAAATTGGATGAGATCGTGGAAAAGTCATTAAGAGATGCGGCAATCTGGGATGAATTAAAGGATCGTCTGAAAAAGAGTGCTTTGGGATTATCTGGTGGTCAACAGCAGAGATTATGTATTGCCAGAGCATTGGCGGTACAGCCGGATGTGCTGTTAATGGATGAACCGACATCTGCACTTGATCCGATCTCAACATCGAAGATCGAAGATCTGGCAGTGGAACTGAAGAAGGATTATACGATAGTTATGGTGACACATAATATGCAGCAGGCAGCCCGTATATCAGATAAGACGGCATTTTTCCTTCTGGGAGAAGTTGTGGAATATGATGATACCGAGAAATTGTTCTCCAGTCCAAGTGATAAGAGAACAGAGGATTATATTACAGGAAGGTTTGGTTGATTATGCGGAATCGTTTTGATACACAGTTAGAATTATTAAATAAAGAATTAATCGAGATGGGTGCGTTGTGTGAGGAGTTGATCCGGCTTTCCCAGAAAGCATTGCTGGAAGATAAGGACTACATTGAAACTGCCCGTTCCAAAGAGATGGAAGTAGACCAGATGGAAAGCGATATTGAGAGTCTGTGTATGAAATTGTTGTTAAAACAGCAGCCGGTAGCAAGAGATCTGCGTTCTGTATCCTCTGCACTGAAAATGATATCGGATATGGAACGGATTGGCGATCAGTCACTTGATATTATCGAGATTGTAGAATATGTGAAAAAATGTGATCGTGAGAGCAAACAATACATTGAGGAGATGTCAAATGCAGCTGGAAAAATGGTTTCTGACAGTGTGGAAGCATTTGTTCGCAAAGATGAACAACTGGCAAAGGATGTCATTGCATCGGATGACAAAGTGGATTCGTTATTTGACATTATGAAAAAGCGTCTGATTGAGACGATTTCCAAAGAACAGGCAAATGGAGAGATGTATATAGATCTTATTATGATTGCCAAATATTATGAGCGTATCGGAGATCATGCAACGAATATCGCAGAATGGGTATTGTATTACCTGACCGGAACAAAAGTTTCAGGAAACAAAGATTCGTAAGACAGAATGTAGAAATGGAAAATGGGAGCAATCTATTTGTAAAATATATGGAATAGATTTCACATACATTTAACACAGATACGTTTGTAAAATGTATATGGATAATGTAAAATAAAGGAAAACGGAGGGGCTTGTAGAAAGATATGGTTACAAGTCTTTTCGTATTATCTAAGATGTGTTTTATAAAGGAGGAATGCACTCATGATATATTTGTTAGAAGATGATACCAGTATTCAGAATTTTGTCTTATATACACTTAAAAATACAGGATTTGAGGCAGAAGGATTTGAACGTCCGAGTGATTTCTGGAAGCGGATGGAAGAGGAGATTCCGGATCTGCTACTGCTCGATATCATGCTGCCGGAAGAAGATGGTATGGAGATCCTGAAAAAGCTGCGTGACAATCGAAAAACGAAAAATCTGCCGATCATCATGCTGACTGCAAAAGGAACGGAATATGATAAGGTATTAGGATTGGACAGTGGAGCCGATGATTATGTGGCAAAGCCGTTTAGTATGATGGAACTGATGTCACGGATCAAGGCATTATTGCGACGCAGTGAGATCAAAGAGGAAAAGAAAGATACTTATCAGGTGGAACCGCTATATGTGAATATTTCCAAACATATTGTAAAGGTGAATGACGAGGAAGTGAATAGTCTGACGTATAAGGAATTTGAATTACTGTCTATGTTGTTACAGCATCAGGAGACTGTTTTATCCCGTGATCAGATTTTACAATCTATCTGGGGATATGATTTTGATGGAGAGAGCCGAACCGTGGATGTTCATGTTAGAACCCTGCGTCAGAAGTTAGGGGATGCAGGCAAGTTAATCGAGACTGTGCGTGGATTTGGATATAAAATAGGAAAGGCAGAGGAAGATTAGGTAAGGAAAGGTGATACTATGATCAAGCGTATATTTAAAAATACATTTTGGGTATCTATGGTAACGTTATTTATTGCGTATGTTATCATAGTCGGAATTTTATATGATTATTTTGACCGGCAGATAAAAACAGAATTGAAGACGGAAGCAGAATATATTGCATGCGGACTCGAGTCTGTGGGGGATGCATATCTGGACAGTTTTGATCATAATCAGTATATCAGTGGGAAAGTGAGTGCATCCCAGGTGCATAAGAATCGTATTACATGGGTGGATTCAGATGGAACCGTGTTATTTGACTCTACGGCTGACAAACAGAAGATGGAGAATCATAAGAACAGAGATGAGATTCAAAGAGCCTTAAAAAACGGAGAAGGATATACCGTACGTTATTCCCATACACTAGATGAACAGACAATCTATTATGCGGTGGAATTGTCAGATGGATCGGTATTGCGTGTATCAAGTGCATATAATACGGTGATATCCATTATTATGGCGATGATGCAGCCAACATTATTCCTTGTGTTGCTGATTGTTGTGTTATCCTATTTTATGTCAAAGAATGTTGCAAAGCGAATTGTAGCACCGATCAATAACATGGATCTGTTATATGGTGAAATGGATGAGGAATATGAAGAACTGGTGCCATTATTAAAACGAATCCGGAAACAGAATATTCTGATTGACCAGCAGATGGATGATCTGAAAACACAACAGGCGAAGTTTCAGGCACTAACGGAACATATGAGAGAGGGATTCCTGGTATTAGACAAGAAAGAAAATGTCATGTCTTATAACAAGGCTGCGGTGGAGTTGTTAGGCGCATCAAAGGACATGGATTACACAGGACATAACGTGATTCAGTTTGACCGGGAACGTTCGTTGCGGGAAGCGGTGGATGAGGCGATTAACGGAGTCCGGACACAACGTACATTAGAAAATGGAGAAAGAATATACCGGATTGTTGCAAACCCGATTGTAATCGAAGATGTGGTGAAAGATGAGACGGCAGAGGAACAGGCACCCAAAGCGGATATGGTTCCGAAAGATCAGGTAGAAGGTGTAATTGTAATTATCCTGGATGAGACAGAAAAAGAAAAAAGGGAGCAGTTGCGCAGGGAGTTTACTTCTAATGTATCGCATGAATTAAAGACGCCGCTGACCTCGATTTCCGGTGTTGCAGAGATTATTATGAATGGAATTGTAAAAGCGGAAGATATACCGGGATTTGCAAAGAATATATATGAAGAAGCGGCACGCTTAATCGATCTGGTAAATGATATCATATTCCTTTCTAAGTTGGATGAAGAATCTTCGATCGGATATCAGACAGAGAACATTTCGCTGCTGGATATGGCAAAGCAGGTAAAAAGTCGTTTGAAAATGCCATGTCAGGAAAAAGATGTATCCATCCATATTGTAGGAGAGGATGTGCAGATGGAAGGCGTGGCATCCATGGTAGAAGAGGTTATATATAATCTATGTGACAATGGTATTAAATATAACAAAGAGGGTGGAAAGGTTGCCGTGACATTGCGTGAAGTTATAGAGAAAGATATTCCATATGCTGCGATTGAGGTATCCGATACCGGAATCGGAATTGCAATGGATGACCAGGAGCGGGTATTTGAACGTTTTTACCGGGTAGATAAGAGTCACTCCAAAGCAATCGGAGGAACCGGACTGGGATTATCCATCGTCAAACATGTTGTAATGTTTCATCATGGAAATATTCATATACAGAGTGTGTTAGGAGAGGGTACCACCATTACGGTATTATTCCCAATTCATTATTATACAGCGGAATAAATAAAGCTTTTCGGGTTGGATATTATGCATTTAAGTGTGATGTTCAACCCTTTTTTATGCAGAAAAAAAGAGAAATATACAAAAAGTATTGCATAATATACACTAAAAGTGTATAATTATTAACGCAAATGACGGGAGAAGAACAACCCTGAACAGGTTTTCTTCCATGGAAAGAAAAAGAGTTCCTTACTATACATTAGCAAAAAAGGGTGTTATAATAAGAAATTGTATTTCTTATTAAGAAAGGAACAGGAAGGATTCAATATGATAAGAGCAGGAATTATTGGTTCTACAGGTTATGCAGGACAGGAATTAGTAAGATTGTTATTAGGACATAAGGAAGTTGAGATTGTCTGGTATGGATCAAGAAGTTATATCGATAAGAAGTATTATCAGGTGTTTGGCAATATGTTCGAGATTGTAGATGCCACATGCTTAGATGATAATATGGATGAGTTAGCGGCTAAGGCAGATGTGATCTTTACTGCAACACCGCAGGGATTATGTGCTTCTTTGGTGAATGAGGATATTTTATCTAAGGTTAAGATTATTGACTTGAGTGCTGATTTCAGAATAAAGGATGTTGCTACATATGAAAAATGGTATGGGATTGAACACAAATCGCCACAGTATATTGAAGAGGCAGTGTATGGTCTGTGTGAGATCAACCGCGAGGACATAAAAGGAAAACGTTTAGTTGCCAATCCGGGATGCTATACGACATGTTCCATTCTTTCGTTATATCCGTTAGTAAAAGAGGGCGTGATCGATCCAAACAGTATTATTATTGATGCCAAATCCGGAACATCCGGAGCCGGAAGAGGTGCGAAGATCAATAATCTGTACTGTGAAGTGAATGAGAATATGAAGGCATATGGAGTAGCTACCCACCGGCATACCCCGGAGATTGAGGAGCAGTTAGGATATGTGTGTGGACAGGAGATTGTCTTGAATTTTACACCACATCTGGTTCCGATGAACAGAGGTATTCTGGTCACGGCGTATGGCAATATGACAAAAGATTATACATATGAAGAAGTACGTGCCATTTATGATAAGTATTATGCAAAAGAGCATTTTATCCGTGTGTTGGACAAAGATGTTCCACCGGAAACACGATGGGTAGAGGGCAGTAATTTTGTGGACGTAAACTTCAAGATTGATGAGAGAACCAAGCGGATCATTGCCATGGGAGCTTTGGATAATCTTGTAAAGGGAGCAGCCGGTCAGGCAGTTCAGAATATGAACCTGATCTTTGGACTTCCGGAGACAATGGGATTAGAGCAGGCACCAATGTTCCCGTAAATAGATCGGGATGTCATACAATTAGGAATCAGAGAGGAAAGGAATAAAAATGATCAATCAGAATAATAATATGGAACAGGTAATTGCGAAAGCACAGACTTTGATCGAGGCATTACCATACATACAGAAATTTAATGGAAAGAAAGTAGTTGTAAAATATGGTGGAAGTGCCATGTTGGACGAAGAGCTTAAGTATAATGTAATTAAAGATGTTGCACTTCTTAAATTGATTGGTATGAAGCCGATCATTGTGCATGGTGGCGGAAAAGAGATTAGTAAATGGGTTGAGAAGATCGGAAAAGAGCCGGAATTCATCAACGGTTTAAGAGTAACCGATGCAGAGACCATGGAGATTGCTGAGATGGTATTATCCAAGGTAAATAAAGGTCTTGTACAGATGATGCAGAAATTGGGATTAAATGCAGTTGGTATCAGCGGTAAGGATGCAGGACTTTTGACTGTTACGAAAAAGATGCCCGGAGGCAAGGACATCGGATATGTAGGTGAAGTGAAAGCAGTCAACAGTAAAGTGTTGGATACATTGATTGAAAATGATTTCATTCCGGTTATTGCACCGATTGGTTCTTCAGAAGAATTTGAAAGCTACAATATTAATGCGGATGATGCAGCCTGTGCGGTTGCCAAAGCAATCTCTGCTGAGAAATTGGTATTCCTTACCGATATTGAAGGTGTATTTATTGATCCAACCGACCGGAATACATTAATTTCAGAGATGGATGTACAGGAAGCAAAAGCGTTCATTGAAAAAGGCGTTGTTGGTGGTGGTATGCTGCCGAAGCTTACGAATTGTATTGATGCAATTGAGAATGGCGTTTCAAGGGTCCATGTGTTAGATGGACGAGTAAAACATTGTCTATTACTGGAGTTCTTTACGGAAAAGGGTATTGGTACTGCCATTTTAAAGGAGCCGCTTTTCTAAGTGATATATGTCACACATTTATAGAAGTTTTGCATAAGGAGTATATATATGGGCAGAACAAAAAGAGCATGTGCGCTAGTGCTTTCTGCACTACTTTGTGTTTTGATAGGTTGTGGACAGGCAAAAGAAGAAAACGTGCAACAGAAAGCGCAACCGGTCACTTATGAGAACGCAATGAAAGAGTTACAACAACAGGTTACAGAAGATACGATCAGTTGCTGGTATACCGGTGATAGTGATAAAGGTTATTTGGAGAGTGCGGCAGCAGCATTTGAAAAAGAGTATGGAATAAAAGTGAAGCTGGTTTATTATGATGGGGTTAGTCTGTTTGAGGATATGAATCAGGCAAATCAACAAGAGAATGGACCGGAAGTTTACCTGATGGGAAATGATCAGTTAGAATATGCGAAAACAGCAGGTGTGGTGGAACAGAATACAGTATTTGATGATACATTCTGGAAGGAGAATTATCCGGATACTGCAAAGAAGGCAATGACATATAAAGATAAACAATATGGTTATCCGGTATATTTTGATACATACTGCCTGGTATATGATGCAAAACTGTTAGAGAATGCACCGGCATCCATTGATGATATTCTGGCATTCCTGGATGAATATGAAGATACAGGATCTACCAAAGCAGTATTTCGTTGGGATGTGGCTGATCCTTATGTGAATTCTATGTTTCTCGCATCATATGCAGATCTGTTTGGTGACAATGGCGATGATATGACAAGCTTTCAGGTAAACAATGAGCAGTGTGTAGCATCCATGCAGTATTTTCAGTCGTTGAGTGCATATTTGTGGATGAATAAGAATAACATATCCCATGATACGGTTATGAATCGTATTAAGGATGGAACACTGGTATTAGGATTGTGTAAGTCAGATATTTTACCAACTCTTTATGAGATGCAGAGTACAAAAACAGAAGATTCAGAGACGGATTACCGGATTTCTTATGTTCCAAGTCTGACCGCAGAGTTATCTTCAACAGCCTGGTCGACGACATATGGTGCATTTGTGAATTCTTATGGAAAAGATCTTGCGGCAGGCAATATGTTTGCCTTGTATTTAAGCTATGCATATCAGGATAAACAGTATAATGCAAATGGAAAATTGCCGGTCAAAGATCAGGGAGATCAATTTGATGACATGCAGAAGGTATTATATGCACAGTATCTGAATTCTAAGCCGGTTCCGAAGGTTATGATATTAGGTGATTATCTGGTAGAGAGCGGAATTGCATTTGATGCGATCTGGGATGGTAAGGATGCACAGGAAGAATTGGATTGGCTGCAGAATGCAATGACGGAAAAAATGCAATAGAAGAGAATTATTTTTTGCATGGATATATGAATAAGAATGAAAGAAAGTCCCATATACTAATAGTAGTCTTATCAAGAATGGAGGAACAATTAGTATGTGGGGCTTTTTGATTGCATGTATTTCGGGAGCACTGATGAGTATCCAGGGCGTATTTAATACCGGAGTAACAAAGGAAACGGGACCGTGGATTACAAACTGTTTTGTACAGTTGACAGGCTTTTTCGTCTGTGTGGGATTCTTTTTATTTATGGAACAGGGAAAAATACCGATTGGGGATCTGTTTAAAGTTAATCATAAATATATGCTGTTAGGCGGGGTGATCGGAGCATTTATTACATTTACGGTTATTAAAAGTATGTCAAGTCTGGGTCCGGCACAGGCAATTCTTGCCATTGTGATCACGCAGGTGCTGGTAGGTTATCTGATTGAACTGTTCGGACTGTTTGGGGTTGAAAAGGTACCATTTGCCATATCAAAGTGCATTGGTATGATTGTGGCAGTTGTTGGTCTTATCATCTTTAAATGGGAGTGGTAAAACGCAGATATCCCGGAATGATGGATTGTCATTCCGGGATATCTGTGTGTTTATTGCTATTTGCGATATTCAATAGCAATATATGGGATATGTTTGTAATAAGATCTATTCCTCAGTCTCATCAGAAAGGGTAAAGTGTCCGATAAGGTCATCTAAGGTATAGGCCTGTGCGGAAAGTTCTTCACTGGTTGCGGAACATTCTTCGGCGGTAGCGGAGTTGTTCTCTACTACGTTTGAGATCTGTTCAATACCCTGATTTAATTCGGTCATGCTGTCTGCTTGTGTCTCGTCCGCCTTTGCAACAGATTCGATCTCGGTCACAATTCCTTCAATCGCACTAATTACCTGATTCAGAGAAGCAGTAGTCTGCTCTACGATCACGGTACCGTTCTCTACTTCTGTTAAGGCCGCCTGGATAAGATTGCGTGTATTCTCAACTGCATCGGCACTCTGTTTGGCAAGTTGCCCGATCTCATTGGCCACGACTGCAAATCCGGCTCCGCTTTCTCCGGCACGGGCGGCTTCGATGGAAGCATTCAGAGAGAGAAGATTGGTCTGGCTTGCAATGGAATCAATATTAGCAATAATGTGATTGATCTGCTGGGAAGTATCGCTGATCCGTTGCATTGCTTCGTTCATTTCCTGCATTTGAGCAGAACTGTTTCTTGCCTGGATACCGATGGAACGGGCAAGAGAACTGGTATCAGAAGCTTTTTTTGCATTCGTATGGGAATGGTTAGTGGCTTCTGTTATGGTAGCAAACAATTCTTCTACAACGCCTGCCTGTTCTGTGGCTCCCGTTGCAAGATCGGTAGCACTTTCTGCTAACTGTCCGGAACCGGCGGCAACCTGATCGGCAGCTTCTTTGATGCCGGTGAGTGCGTTTGTCAGGGCGGTCTTAATACCTTGTAAAGATACCAGAATATTTGAGAAATCACCGATATAACTTTCTCTTGCAGAAGAATGTACAGCAAGGTTACCATTTGCCATCTCGCTTAGACAATGATCAATGTCCCTGATGATCGTATTCATACCATCGATCAGTTTTTTGGAAGCGTCCGTAAGAATGCCGGTTTCGTCATTAGAAGATCCTTCCGGTACAGGAGAGCTAAGATCTCCATCGGCAAGGAGTACCAGGCGGTTCGCACATTCTTTGATCGGATCACCAATTGCATGGGCAAGAAAACGGGTTCGTGTCATGCCAATGAATGATGATAATGCGATGGCAACTATTACTAAAATAATACCTAAGATTGTGGTCATCATGAAATCGCCTGTTGGTGCATTGATTGCAATACTCCAGCCGTTTGTGTTAGGAACCGGTGCGTATGCAAGGAACTTTTTGGTTCCCTTATAACGGTAGGTATCAAATCCGGATTCGCCTTTCATCATTTTACCCTCTAAAGAAGCTAATTTCTTAAGGGAAGAATCTGTTTTTGCATCGTTTGTTGTATTTTCCTGATTCAGCACACTTTCCTCGTTCTTGTTTGCAATCGTTGTGCCTTCCTTATTGATCATGTAAGCAGAACCGTTTTTACTTACCTTAATGGTTGAAACAATATCATTTAAGATGGAAGGATTTGGTACAATATAGATTACGCCGACAACCTTGGTGTCCGGAATTCCGTCTTCCCAGATTGGAGCAGCAATGATAATTGTGAGATCTCCGGTAATCTCACTGACCAATGGATCGCTGACAAAGGTATCACCTTTCATTGCGGCTTTGAAATATTCCCGTTTCGAATAATCATTGCCATCGAAGATACTGATACCATCTGTTCCTAAAATGTTACCGCGCTCAAGATCGTAGGTCTTGACTTTTTGATCAATGATCTCCTTTTTCTGCTTATCTGTTGTTGACGAATCCGCAAAAACAGAATCACAACCTAATTCCGTTACAACATTCGTGTAGGTTTCTAATTCATATCCTGCCTTGCTTGCAGCAACCTTTACAGTTTCAGAAAAGGTCTGCTTTAATAGATTGTTTGTACTCAGATAGTTCATTATTACTGCAATTAATCCGAGACAGCCTAAAGAGATAATAAGGAGATGGGATATGGTAGTATTTAATTTCGACTGAATACCAAATGCATTCTCCTTATTCTTGAAAAAAGAAAAATTCATAATAATACCCCCTATTGTTTAGTATATAGTATATATTAGTATTTTTGTATAAAAATGTCAAACCTTTTGCCTGATTTTGTATAAATCTAACGAATATATCCTAAAGAATTCTGAAAATATAAGGAAAAACAGTTGTAAAGTGAACGGATTTTATGTATTATGATTACATATCTTATTTTATATTTTTCTTTGACACACTCTGAATCTTAAGGATTGCGAACGAATGAATAATTAAGGATTTTGGAGGTGTCTATTTTATGAATTGGAAACAGATAATTATAATTGTGTTGTTCATGATGGGAATGCTGACCGCTTGTACCAGACAGGAGGAGATTTCACTTGAAGCATCGACAACAGAGGATTCTTCGAGTGAAGGAATGATAATTCCATCCGAAGAGATGAAGCTGTATGTGTATGTGTGCGGACATGTAAAGGAGCCGGGTGTATATAAGCTGGACGAAGGTGCAAGAGTTTGCGATGCGTTAGAGTCAGCAGGTGGAACGCTTGAGGATGCAAGAGCGGAAGCTCTGGATCAGGCAGTTATGGTTACGGATGGGCAAACAATCTATGTGCCGGGCATCGGGGAGTCACAGAATGAGGAGACAGATTCTATGGAAGATGACGGCAGAATCAATATTAATCAGGCAAGTGCCGAACAGCTTATGACTTTGCCGGGGATTGGGGAGAGCAAGGCAAATGTGATCCTTCAATACCGGGACGAGCATGGGGCATTTCAGACAGTGGAAGATCTGATGAAGATTCCAGGGATTAAACAGGGGGTATTTGATAAGATTAAGGATCGTATTAAAGTGTAGCACTTCTAGAATAGAGGAGAACTGGGAATGAAAAAGGTATTAGTTGTAGATGACGAGAAGCTAATTGTAAAAGGTATCAAATTTTCACTTGAGCAGGATGAGATGCAGGTTACAGCAGCTTACAATGGTGAAGATGCATTAGAACTTGCAAAGAATAATGAATATGACATTATCTTGCTGGATGTAATGCTTCCGGGGTTGTCGGGATTTGATGTATGTCAGGCAATCCGGGAATTTTCAGACGTTCCTATTATTATGTTAACTGCAAAAGGCGATGACATGGATAAGATATTAGGCTTGGAGTATGGCGCAGATGATTATATTACCAAACCATTTAATATATTAGAAGTAAAAGCGAGAATCAAAGCGATTATTCGTAGGAATCAGAAAAAGGCACCGGTGTCTGAACAACCGAAGTTATTGACAGAGGGAGATATGACGATTGAGTTAGAGAGCAGAAGAGTGTCGATTGCCGGAAAAGACATTAATCTGACTGCGAAGGAGTTTAATATTCTTACGCTTTTGTTATTTCATCCGAATAAAGTATATTCCCGTGATGATCTGTTAAAAGCAGTATGGGGAAGCGATGCTTTGGGAGATGGACGGACGGTGGATGTTCATGTGCGGAGACTGCGTGAGAAGATTGAGACGAATCCGGGAGATCCAAAGTATATTCAGACAAAGTGGGGAGTTGGTTACTATTTTAAGAAATAAGGAAAAAAGTAATCCATTCCGCAGTCTGAAGATGCTGATATTTTCAGCTTTTTTTCTGTTATCGGTAGTAGCGATGTTCGCATTTAATCTGGTATTACAACATTCCTATGCACAAAAGGCAATAGAAGAAAAGCTTCAACTGGTACAGAATCAGTGCAGTATATTAGGGAATCAGATATTAGTGAATCAATTTATAATTGATACCTTTCAGAGTAATCTGAATGTGGAGATCGATCAACTTGCCAATGTATGGGAAGGACGTATTTTAGTGATTGATTCCAGCTATAAGATTGTCAAAGACACATATACGATCGATCAGAATAATTATATGATTTATGATGAAGTGGTTCGGATCATGCGTGGCGAAAAAGACAAGAGTATCCGCTATGTGGATGATTATGCGGAGATTATTGTACCGATTACGAATACGGATAAGGTTACAAACGGAGTTATGATCGCCATGGTTTCCATGAAAGATATTGAAGATACAAAGGCATATATTGAGCGGCAGGCATATGTTCTGGTTATCTTATTTGCGGTGATTGCTCTTGCGGTTGCTTTTGTATTAGGTAATGTAAGCGTTAAGGATATTAATAAGCTGAACACGGAGATCCGTAGTCTTAATCAGGGACATTTGGAAAGTCTGCAGTTGAAGAGCCATTTTAATGAATTGACTAAGCTGACGGATTCTTTCAATGTATTGTTGAATAAGATGCAGGTGTTAGAAGATTCCAGACAGGAATTTGTATCAAACGTGTCGCATGAATTGAAGACTCCGATTACATCTATGAAGGTACTGGCGGATTCGCTGCTTATGCAGGAGGAAGTGCCGAATGAGATGTATCGGGAATTTATGTCTGATATTGCTGAGGAGATTGACAGGGAGAATAAGATCATCACGGATCTGTTAACCCTGGTTAAAATGGACAAGAAAGCTGCCGGACTCAATGTAGAGCCGGTTAATATCAATGCATTGCTTGAATTGCTGCTTAAGCGGATCAAGCCACTTGCGGCAAAGAGAAATATAGAAGTTATTTTTGAAAGTTTTCGGGAAGTGATCGGAGAAGTAGATGAAGTAAAATTATCTCTCGCCTTTTCGAATCTGATTGAGAATGCAGTAAAATATAATGAAGATGGTGGAAGTGTTCATGTATCTTTGAACGCGGATCACAAATTTTTCTATGTGAAAGTTCAGGATAATGGAGTGGGAATTCCGGAGGAATGTCAGTCGCAAGTGTTCGAACGTTTTTATCGTGTCGATAAGGCGAGGAGCCGGGAGACAGGAGGAACCGGATTGGGACTTGCCATAACGCGTAATGCAATTCTGATGCATAAAGGTGCGATCAAGTTATATTCGGAACCGGGAGAAGGGACGACATTTACAGTGCGGATTCCGCTCAAATATGTGAATTAAGATTGAGGAATAAGAACGATGAAGAAGTGGTTAGGTGTTCTGTGTAGCATAGCTATGATCCTGACTATGATTACGGGTTGTGGTCAGAAGAAGCAGGAAGCAACAACACAGGAACAGTTAGGAAAGAATCAAATATATCTGTATTATGTTAACCCTGACAGGACAGATGTTGTAAAAAAGAAGTATTCTTTGAAAGAACAGGATGATTTATCTGCACAAGTCAAAGAGATCATCGGACAGTTAGCAGGAGCAAAGCCAACAACAGAATATCAGTCTTCCATTCCGGAGGGAATATCATATACGAGTTGTAACACGGAGAACCGGCATGGGAGAATTGAGGTATCCTTTAATGTTGCATACTCTGCGGTTGATGCAGATACCCTTTTGTTTTTTAAGGCAAGTGTAGTGAAGACTTTGTTACAGTTGCCGCTGGTTAACAGCGTTACATTGACGCTTACGGATCTGGCAAATTCAGATCCGGATACGGCTACAGTGAGCGAGAATTTTGATCAGGATAGTTTTACTTTGTCTTTTGGAGGAGAAAAAGGATACAAACAGACGGGAACGATCATTCTGTATTTTGCAAATGAGACAGGAGATTCGCTGAAAGAATACCGAAAGAAGATTGAGATATCCAATACAACTTCATTAGACCGGTTGGTAATGGAGTCATTGATCGAAGGACCGGACAGGGAAGGATATCAGAAGACATTACCGGCGAATACAACGATTCGCAATATTTCCGTTAAGGATGGGATCTGTTACGTTGATCTGAGTGATGAATTTTATAATACGGATAATACATTGAAAAATGATATTGTAGTATATTCAATTGTGAATTCTCTGGTGGAGCTTCCGACGGTGTCAAAGGTACAGTTTTTAAAGAACGGAGAAAAACAACAATATTTCAGGGAAACAATGGAGTTTGACGGGCTGTTTGAGAGAAATTTGGATTTAATACAGGAGGATACAACAGAATAATTGAAACGACCTATACTTTACTGGGTAATTTTGTTCATGCTTGGAGAGGTATTTGTAAAATATTGTTCAGTAGGGTGGATGGGTATTTTAGGAATTGTGTCGGTTGGCGGAATCAGGATATGCAGGCAGTCCTATGTGAAGAAGAATCAGATGCTGCTTATGTCGGGAATTCTGTTTTTTGTGCTAGGTGGAATCTCATTTTGCTATGTGGAAAGACAACATGATATATGCGATGTAGAAAACGGAACCGGCCTCTCTTTTTATGGAAAGATATCTGATATCGAGAAAAAGGATGATACATATCAGTATCGTGTTGCGACTACTTTGCTGGATGATAATAATATCCGGGTACATATTCTGATAGAACAGGAGACAGAATTTGCAATTGGCACATGGATAAGGGGAAATGGGATTGTTCAGCAGTTCTCACAGTCTACGAATCCGGGAGGATTTGATGAGAGTGCATATCAGTTTGGAAAAGGCAATTATCTTCGGTTAACTCATGTTGAGGTTTTATCGATAAAAGCATCTGTTTTTAGTATAAAAGCGTATTTATATCGGATCAAAAATTATATGATACAGATTTACTACCGGTTGTTTTCTGAAACAGATGCCTCTTTGGCATGTGCGATGGTTTTGGGAGAACGCAGTAATCTGGATACAGATACCAAATTGTTGTATCAGAGAAATGGAATTGCGCATTTGATCGCTATATCCGGTTTGCATATTGCAATGCTCGGAGGAACAATATATCATCTTTTGAGAAAACGACTCGGATCGTATCCGGTTGCGGCAGTGCTTGGTGGTTCTTTTATTATAATGTATGGAGTGATGGCGGGACTTTCCGGGGCAACACTGCGAGCGGTTGTAATGCTTATTGTTTCAATCGGTGCGGAAGTTACTGGAAGAAGATATGATAGTATGACATCTGTTGCGGCAGCACTTTTTCTGATGTTATTACAGAATCCGTATCAGATGAATCAGGCAGGCTTTTTACTGTCATTTGGGGCGGTCATTGGAATTGCGGTGATACAACCGGTGTGGAAAGAGTGGTTTCCACAGAAATTCCATTTTATGGAAGGACTGTTTGTGAGCCTGAGTGTGCAGCTTGTGCTTACGCCGGTTCTTTTATATTTCTTTTATGAGATTCCGATATATGGAATGCTGTTGAATCTGATCGTTGTTCCAATGATGAGCATTTTGTTATTTGTTCTCATTTTGGCAGTTCTTCTTGGAGCGATGACTTCCGGTTTGGGAATTGCAGCCGCCAAAGGCGCAGAATGCATTTTTACCATATACAGATTGCTTTGTAAATGGAGTGAGCAGCTACCATTTCATACAATATGCACCGGAAGACCACCGGTGTATTGGATGATAATATATTATGTGATATTGATTCTGTTCGTCTGGGCGGGATATCAGAAACACAAAAAACGACAGATCATATGGCTATTGTGTCTTGGCAGTCTGTTTGGTTTTTTCTATCTTCCGGGAAGACTTACGGTATGCATGTTTGATGTAGGTCAGGGGGATGGCATATATGTCCGGACCCCGGAACGGTTGCATATCTTAATTGATGGTGGAAGCAGTTCGATTAAGAAGGTTGGAACATATGTATTGAAAAACGGAATAAAATATTATGGAGGAGGCAGTCTGGATTATGTTCTGGTATCCCATAGTGATAGCGATCATTATAGTGGTATCGTGGAACTTTTAGAGGAGCCAACGGTTTCCATTCGACATTTTGTTCTGCCGGCTACCTCGAATCCGGATGATGCATATCTGGAATTGGAAAAACTTGCAAAGGAAAAAGGTTGCGAGCTTCTATATATACAAAAGGGCGATTCGCTGCAACTTGGCTCGGTTCGCTTTGAATGTATCAGTCCGAAACGACAGTTTTATGAAGACAAGAATCAGGGAAGTATGGTATTATATATGAAATACCGTCAATTCGATATGTTATTTACAGGGGATATGGATGAGACAGTGGAGAGAGAAGTGGTTGCACAATTACCGAAACAGATTACGGTATTGAAGGTGGCACACCATGGTTCTGCCACGGCATCTTCGGAGTTTTTTTTAAAACGGATATCTTTTCAGACTGCAATGGTTTCTGTTGGGGAACGGAACCGATATGGACATCCGGCCAAGGAAGTTATGGAACGGCTTTGCCAAAACAGTTCTTTTACCTATTTGACAAAAGACCATGGTGGCATTACGATAGATTCCGATGGTGTACGATATACAATAACAACCATGAAATAAAGGAAATGGAGAATACATGAAACAGATCAGTCAGGATATTCAGACGAATACAATAAAAGCATTTTATCTGTTATTTGGAAAAGAAGATTATTTGAAACATCAATATAGGGACAAATTAGTAAAAGCCTTAGCGGATCCGAAAGACAATATGAATGTGAGTGTCTTTCAGGGAAACGGGCTGAATGTGCAGGAACTTTTAGAGATTGCGAATACATTACCCTTTTTTGCACAGCAGAGAGTAATTGTAGTAGAAAACAGTAATCTGTTCAAGAAGACACCGGATAATTTTGAAAAACAATTAGAGGAGCTGCCGGAATCTACGCATATCATTTTTGTTGAGAATGAGGTAGATAAGAGAAATCGTCTGTACAAATGGATCGTTAAAAAAGGATATGCATCTGAGATGGATACGCCTGACGAAAAGATGTTATTATCCTGGATCAAGGGATTGTGCCGGGAAGAGGGCAAGACAATGGATGATACTGCAATCTTTTATTTTGTGGAACATATGGGTACGGATATGCTACTGCTGCGCAATGAATTAGAAAAATTATTCTGTTACAAATTGCAGGAGAATGCCATAACAGTAGACGATGTACAGAAAGTATGTGTCAGTCAGGCAACGAGCAAAATGTTTGCAATGTTAGATGCAATCGGAACGCATAATCAACCGCAGGCGTTATTGCTGTATCGGGATCTGCTGGCATTGAAGGAATCTCCGATTGGAATTCTGCGTATGTTGTTGCGCCATTTTAATATTCTGATGCAGATATCAGCACTTTCTGCTGAGGGGAAGAATAATAAAGAGATGGCGGCAGCCTGTTCGATTCCCCCGTTCAGTGTAAAAAAATATGCAGCCCAGGCAGCAAAATACACATTTGAGAAATTACAGGGTATGGTGGAGATGTGTCAGGATACGGAACAGCAGATCAAATCCGGCAATATCAAAGATATTGTTGCAGTTGAACTTCTTATCATCCGGTTCAGTTCCACGAAGTAGATATGCAAACGATAATCAGATATCTATGCAAAAAAGACCGTCACATATGTGACGGTCTTTTTTGCTCTATGATTGCCATTATGCCATCTTGTTCACAAGGGCAGATAAACGGGAAATCTTTCTAGAAGCGGTATTCTTGTGCATGATGCCCTTAGCAGCAGCCTTGCTAAGTTCAGATGTACAAACCTTTAACTGAGCTTCAGCAGCAGCCTTGTCACCAGCAGCTACAGCAGCCTCTAACTTCTTGATGATAGTCTTTAACTTAGATTTCACCATCTTGTTTCTTAAAGTTTTTGTCTCGATAACCTTAATTCTCTTCTTTGCAGATTTGATATTAGCCAATGAAAACACCTCCATTCTCTAAATACTTTTTATGTTATGGTTTTACATTAAAACCGGACACGGACAATCTAATGTAAACATACTTGCTTATCATACATAATCTTCCATACTTTGTCAATATCTTTTTGCAAAATCAAAGCATGAATATTTGCAATTGAAAGAGAGTGAATAGAAGAGAAAAATATTGACCATATTGTTGGATGAAAGCATTTTTTGTAAGGAGGCTTAAGTATATGCGGGGACGTACAGATTTAGCGGTAGAGATGAAAGAAGACATTCAGGCAGAGGAGCCGGTCAGAGGAGTGCATGTTCTGACAAAGAATAATGGGGATACTGACATTAAAGAGGTTCGCATTGTAGTAGAAAATGAAGAAGGAGCGATGTGTTTAGGAAAACCGGTGGGAACCTACATTACATTGGAAAGTGAACAATTGCGCAGACAGGACGAAGAATTTCACAAACCGATGATGGAAGTGCTGGCAAGACATTTACGACAGTTTGTTGGAAATAAGAAAAAGATTATGGTTGCAGGTCTGGGAAACCGGGGAGTGACACCGGATGCGTTAGGTCCGTTTGTAATTGATAATCTGTATGTAACGAGACATTTGCTGAAAGAGGGCATTTTATCGCAGAGTGTGGAGATGAGTGCAATCGCACCGGGTGTAATGGCACAGACCGGAATGGAAGCGGTTACGGTGTTGAAAGCATTGGTGGATGAGATCAGGCCGGAGCTGTTGATCGTCATTGATGCACTGGCGGCAAGAGAATCGGACAGACTGAATAAGACGATCCAGTTAGCAGACACGGGAATTACACCGGGTTCCGGCGTTGGAAACCACAGACAGGCAATCAATGAACAGAGTATTGGAATTCCGGTACTGGCCATTGGTGTGCCGACGGTCATTGCAGTGCCAACGATTGTAAATGATGCCATGGATGTATTGGTGGATGCAATCGGAAAACAGGCTGCAAAGAATGTGCTGAAGAAATTTAATGAAGAAGAACGCTATCAGCTCGCGTGTGAGATGGTCACGCCTTATCTGGAAGATATGTTTGTGACACCGAAAGATATTGATGAGGCAGTAAAGAGAATCAGTTATACGATATCGGAGGCAATCAATCAGGCGGTTTTTGCGGCGGGATGACATACAATCGGTATTTCTGAATAAGATAATAATATGAATTATGATCAGAATATATCAAGAGAAAAAAAGCGAAAACGGATAGCGGTTGGTATACTCTTTCTTGTATATCTTCTATACGGATTTCCGGATCCGTCGGAGACATCCATATTGGAGTTTGCAACCGCGCAGATGCTTCCGCTTTTTACATATGAAAAAGAATATGGCACATGTTGTGCGGAATATGACAGCGGTTATGAGGTGCCGGATTGGTTCTATGAAGATGAAATGGAGCATCCTGTCAATGATAATCTGGCAGTTGCGGAGAAACAGAAAGAGGCGGAACAGCCTCTGGTAAATGAAACGATTGGGACAACATTTCAACGATCAACATTATGTCAACCGGATTTTCTTCTTAATAAGATATTTGTTGTGGATAGCAACACCAGCTTGTCCACAGAGGAAATGTCAGAGGACAATCTGCTGGATACGGATGTTTCAATAGAGAATATAAAAGAATCCGGGGAGGACAAGATATTGATATACCATACGCATGGTTCAGAAAGTTTTGCGGACAGCCGGGAAGGGGTGAAGGAGGATACGATCATTGGGGTCGGCGCACATCTGGAAAAAATTTTAGAGGAAGAATATGGGATTGCTACATATCATGATGAAACGCTTTATGATGTGATTGACGGAAAACTGGACCGGAATCGTGCGTATGAGATGGCATATAACAATGTATCAGGCATTTTAAAGGAAAATCCATCTATTCAGGTTGTGATCGATCTGCATCGTGACGGAGTAGATGAGGATGTCCGGCTGGTGACGGATATTAATGGAAAACAAACGGCAAAGATCATGTTTTTAAATGGTGTCAGCCGTTCAAACATGAATGGAGAGATTGCGTATCTGAAGAATCCGTATCGCAATATGAATCTGGCATTCAGCTTTCAGATGTATCTGCAGGGAAAAGCACTATACGGAGATTATGTCCGGAAAATATATGTAAAAAGTCTGCGTTTTAATATGCATTTGATGCCGAGAACAACATTGATCGAAGTGGGGGCACAGAATAACACGGTGGAAGAGGAGAAAAATGCGATGGAACCGTTAGCTGCCATTCTGGATAAAGTGTTGAGTAAAAAGAAATCCTGTGATACAATAATTTCTGATTAAGTATAGAACAGGAGAAAGAGAATGGCACATGTAGACCAGAGTAAAATTCGTAATTTTTGTATTATTGCACATATAGATCATGGTAAATCCACATTGGCAGACCGTATCATTGAAAAGACCGGTCTGTTGACAGAACGGGAAATGCAGGCGCAGGTATTAGATAATATGGATCTGGAGAGAGAACGTGGAATTACCATTAAGGCACAGGCTGTTCGTATTGTCTATAAGGCACAGGATGGTGAAGAATATATCTTTAATCTGATCGATACCCCGGGACATGTGGATTTCAATTATGAGGTATCCAGAAGTCTGGCAGCATGTGAGGGCGCAATATTAGTGGTAGATGCGGCGCAGGGAATTGAAGCGCAGACACTTGCAAACGTATACCTTGCAATTGATAATGACCTTGAAGTAATGCCGGTGATCAACAAGATTGATCTTCCGAGTGCAGATCCTGACCGTGTGGTAAATGAGATCGAAGATGTGATTGGAATCGAGGCACAGGACGCACCGAGAATCTCAGCAAAGACCGGTTTGAATATTGAGGATGTGTTAGAGCAGATCGTGACAAAGATTCCGGCTCCGAAAGGGGATGTGAACGGTTCGTTAAAGGCATTGATCTTTGACAGCAAATATGATGCCTACAAAGGCGTGATCATATTCTGCCGGTTATTTGATGGAACCGTTCGTAAGGGAAGTGTTATCAAAATGATGGCAACCGGAGCAACGGTAGAGGTTGTGGAAGTAGGAATCTTTGGTGCCGGTCAGTTTATTCCGCAGGATGAGTTGTCTGCAGGTATGGTTGGATATATTACGGCAAGTCTGAAAGATGTAAAAGAAACCCGTGTTGGTGATACGGTGACAGATGCGAATCATCCATGTGCGGAAGCACTTCCGGGATATAAGAAGGCGAATCCGATGGTATATTGCGGACTGTATCCGGCGGATGGTGCAAAGTATCCGGATCTTCGGGATGCACTCGAAAAGCTGCAGTTGAATGATGCAGCCTTAAGTTATGAACCGGAGACCTCTATTGCATTAGGTTTTGGATTCCGGTGTGGTTTCTTAGGACTGTTACATTTGGAGATTGTACAGGAACGATTAGAGAGAGAATATAATTTGGATCTGGTAACGACAGCACCGGGCGTTGTATATCGTGTGCATAAGACAGACGGTGAGATGATCGAACTGACCAATCCATCCAATCTGCCGGATCCTTCACAGATCGAATATATGGAGGAACCGTTTGTATCGGCAGAGATCATGGTTACGAAGGATTATGTTGGCGCGATCATGCAGTTGTGTCAGGAGCGTCGTGGTGTATATAAGAGCATGGAATATATGGAAGAGACAAGAGCGTTGCTCCAATATGATCTGCCACTGAATGAGATCATTTATGATTTCTTTGATGCATTGAAATCCCGTTCAAGAGGATATGCTTCCTTTGATTATGAACTGAACGGATATGTACGCTCGAATCTGGTGAAGCTGGATATCCTTATCAACAAAGAGGAAGTTGACGCATTATCCTTTATCGTACATGCCGATACGGCGTATGAACGTGGACGTAAGATGTGCGAGAAGCTGAAAGAAGAGATTCCAAGACATTTGTTTGAGATACCGATTCAGGCGGCAATCGGAAGCAAGATTATTGCGAGAGAGACGGTAAGAGCGCTCCGCAAAGATGTACTTGCAAAGTGTTACGGCGGAGATATTTCAAGAAAGAAGAAGCTGCTTGAAAAGCAGAAGGAAGGAAAGAAACGTATGCGTCAGATCGGAAATGTAGAGATTCCGCAGAAGGCGTTTATGAGTGTGTTAAAGTTAGATGATGAATAAAGAAAAAGTAGAACAGACACCGCGGGATCTGAGCCTGTATATCCATATCCCATTTTGTAAGTCCAAATGTATTTATTGTGATTTTTTGTCCTTTGGGGCTTGCAGATATGAGGAACAGGCACAGTATGTGAAGGCGCTCTGCAAAGAGATCGGTTCTTATACGGATATTGCAAAAGATTATAAGATCAGGACTATATTTATCGGAGGGGGAACCCCTTCTTATATCAACGACAATTTTATAGAAGATATCATGGATGCCGTGAAACAGACGTTTGTAGTGGATGAGGATGCGGAGATCACGGTAGAAGGCAATCCGGACAGTCTGACAAGGGACAAACTCCGGACATACCATGCAATCGGGATCAATCGTCTGAGTATCGGGTTACAGAGTGCCAATGATGCAATGCTTGCAACACTGAACCGGGTACATAACTACGACCAGTTTATTGCGGCGTATCAGTCTGCCAGACAGGAAGGATTTACGAACATCAATGTAGATCTGATGTCGGGACTTCCAGGAGAAACTGCGGACAGTTATATCCGTACACTGGCAAAGGTGGCGGAATTGAATCCGGAGCATATATCGGCATATAGTCTGATCGTGGAAGAAGGAACGCCTTTGGAGCAAAGGGATGATCTGTTAGATCTGCTTCCGTCAGAGGAGGAAGACCGGAAGTTATATGCAAAGACCAAAATGTTTCTGAAAAACAGTGGCTATGAACGGTATGAGATATCGAATTATGCAAAGCGCGGTTATGCATGCCGCCATAATCTGGTATATTGGACAGGCGGAGAATATTTAGGCGTTGGTCTGGGCGCATCTTCTTATCTGACCATATATATGGAAGATCAATCTGTGGAAAAGATACGATTTCACGGTACAGAGAATATGGAGGAGTATATTGCACGCTTTCTGCAAAGCGATGGAATGCAGGGGGATGAATATACGACCATGTTTCATGCATATGAATATGAAGATGAGAATGTGTATGGGTTTGATGATGCCTATGGTATGTATATGGACATGAATACGGATGCGGCGGATGCCAATCTGCAGAAGTATCGTGCGTATGAAGACAATCCCCTCTTAGAGTTTGTAAGGGATTATTACAAAGATCTGCATTTTCAAAAACGCAGGGATGAGATGGAAGAATGTATGTTTTTGGGACTGCGCTGTATGAACGGCGTCAGCAAACAGATGTTTCACGATCGTTTTGGCGTAGAGATGGAGAGCATCTATGCAAAAGCAATCGAAAAACATAAGAAACAGGGATTGTTGGCAGAAGAGGAAGGGCGGATCTTTCTGACAGACAAGGGGATTGATGTAAGTAATCTGGTGATGGCAGACTTTATGTTATGACCAGGTGGATGAACAGGGATTACAAAAGAAACGTTTGAGAAAGAAGAGACAAACCGGATGAATAAACAGATAGTGAATAAATATGTCAATTATATGATAGTGCCTGTAAGCATTGTGTTACAGGCACTTTTGCTGGTTTTAATGCTGCAATGCACCACATTTACCGGATGGGAGCATGTGGCAGAGTGGTTATCGGTAAAGAATACCTTTTATGTGTTATATAATCTGTTATTGGCAATCAATATATTGTTTCTGTTTTATATTATTACCAAAAAACTTACACCGGGATATCTTGTATCCGGAGCAGGAGTATTGGTGATCGGGATTATCAATAACATGAAGTGGAGTGCATTAAAGGAATGTGTGACGTTTTCTGACTTTTCAAAACTGTCGGAGGCGGTAAAGGTATCTAAGAATGCGGAGTTCCATATATGGATGGGAATGATATTGTTTGTGACAGCATATCTTGCAGCGTTGGTATTGTGCATCTGTGTGGATGTGAAGTGGGAAAAACGGCTTGCGGATAAACCGTATCGGAGAGTAAATATGTGGCTGGCAGGTATATTACTGGTAGTACTGATTCCGGTTATTGTGCAGGATGGGAAAACGAGTGCGGTTGCCAAATTGACAGAAAATGTTCAGTCAGAGGAGCCGGGGCCGGTTATTTATTTTGTGGAAAGTCTGTTTCAGGAGAAGATCAATGAGGCTTATACGAAAGATGAGGCGTGGAACCGATATGAAACCTATGTAGAACGGGGAAAGAAGCTTGTCGGTGAAAATGAGGACGCACGCACTGGGAACGCAGTGCAGCAGCCGAATATCATTGTGATCATGAGTGAGGCATTTTATGATCTGGACCGTTTAGAAGGGGCGGTGTCTTACAGTGAAGATCCGATGCAACCATTCCGGGAAGTGTGCAAAGAGGGGATAAGTGGGGAGCTCTATGTGAATGTATATGGAGGAAGTACGCATTTTACAGAGTTTGAATTCCTCACGGGATGGAATACACGGGGTATGAATACCGGTTCCTGTCCATATAAGGAATATTTCTCCAAAGATCAGCCTTCCTTTGCAAGATATCTGCAAGGACAAGGGTATCAGACGGTGGCGATACATCCTTATAACGGGAAATTCTGGAACCGGTATGTGGCATATCCAAGACTCGGCTTTGATGCATTTATCGACCAATACCGGATGAGCTATCAGGAAAAATGCGGTTATATATCGGATGATTCGCTGACAAAAGAGATCATCAAACAGTTCGAAGAAAAGAAAGAGGGCAGACCCTTCTTTTGTTTCAGTGTGTCGGTTGCAAATCATATTGCAATCCTGAATGGTGAGGAAAAGGAAAATGCACCAGATCAGATCAAGGTCACGTATGATGATGCATTAGGGTATGGACCGAATAAGAAACGCTGGGTGCAGGAGTATGTCAGTGGAATTGAAAAGAGCGGAGAAGCATTGCAGGAATTGACCGATTACCTGAAAACACAGGATGAACCGACGATTGTTGTATTCTTTGGGGATCATGCGCCAAGTTATGCATTAGACCAGCTGGCAGCGGGAAAGAAAGATACGAATCTGGCATATTCGACACCATATCTGATATGGGGTAATTACGACTGGATGACAGAGAAAGAAGCACAGAATGTGAGTGCATCCTATTTATCAACCTATCTGATACAATTACTGCACATGCCATACGCAACTCAGAACTATTATAATATTGCAATGCGTAATGCATATCCGGTTGAGACACGGTATATGATAAAAAACGGTAAGGGACAGTTTTACGATCAGTTTACTCCGGAGGAGCAGAAGGATTATTATGACCATGCGTTGGATTTGAAGAAACATGTGGAAACACTTTTGGAGAATCCGGATCGGATATCCGATATCTGGACCGATATCCCGAAAGAAGATAAAAAGTAATTTCTCACAGAAAGTTCACATTTTTTCTTGTTTTTTTCTTGACAAACATATATGTGGGTGGTACATTATATTCAGATGTTAGCACTCGGATAAGTTGAGTGCTAATAATCAAATAAGCAGGAAAGGGGTCTGATGCATGGAACTAGATGAGCGTAAGCAGAAGATATTGAAAGCAATCATATCGAATTATTTAGAGACCGGAGAGCCGGTTGGATCGCGAACCATTTCCAAATATACAGATTTGAACCTTTCTTCTGCAACAATTAGAAATGAGATGGCAGACTTAGAGGAACTTGGGTTGATCATGCAGCCGCATACGTCAGCAGGTCGTGTCCCGACAGATCAGGGTTACCGTTTATATGTCGATCACATGATGGCAGAAAAAGATAATGAGATGCAGGAGATGAAGACCCAGTTATTAGAGCGTGTGGACAAGATGGAATCCATGCTTAAGCAGGTTGCCAAGGTGTTAGCATACAATACCAACTATGCAACATTGGTTACAGCACCACAGTATCAGAACAAGAAGTTGAAGTTCATTCAGTTGTCCCAGGTTGATGATAATCAGCTGCTGGCGGTTATCGTTGTGGACGGCAATGTGATCAGGAATAAGATGATGCAGGTGGAACGACCGCTTGAGAATGATGAATTGCTGAAGCTGAACGTTTTGCTGAATACGTTCTTGCAGGGAGCTTCCTTACAGGACATTAATTTAGAGATGATTCAGACCATCAAGGCACAGGCCGGAGAGTTTGCGGATATCATGGAGAACATTTTCCAGGGAATTGCAGAAACTATTCATGATGCGGATGAGGTCGAGATATACACCAGTGGTACAACGAATATGTTAAAATATCCGGAACTTGGTGATATTGAGCAGACCACGAAGCTTCTTGAAGCATTGGAAGACCGACAGGGATTGGATGAGTTGATTGATGAGTCCATGAACAGTGATAACTCGAATGGTATTCAGGTCTATATTGGAGAAGAAGCACCGGTCTCAAATATGAAAGATTGCAGTATTGTAACGGCAACGTATGAACTGGCAGAAGGTGCAAAGGGAACGATTGGAATTATCGGACCGAAGCGTATGGACTATAAGAAAGTGGTCAGCACCCTGAAGAATCTTACGGGTGAGTTAGATACAATATTTAAGAAGAAAGATTAGAGGTGTCAAAGTGGAAGAGAAAAAGAAAAGCAATGCGAAGAACAATGCTGGTAATAAGAAGAACAAACCGGCCGGCAAAGCAGTAGAAGAGACTGTAGAAGAGGTAGCGGTAGAATCCACTGAAGAGACAGCAGTAGAAGAGGCCAAAGAAGTTTCAGAGGAGACCGAAAAGAAGCCAACGAAGGCAAAGAAAGGCAGTCGTAGAAGCGGCGGTAATAACAAGGCATTGGAAGTTGAGTTGGAGAAGCAGAAAGAGCTTACAGAAGAGGCAAATGACAAATACAAGCGTCTCTTGGCAGAATTCGAGAATGCCAGAAACCGTAATGAAAAAGAATCCAAGCGAATGTATGACATTGGCGCAAAGGAAGTTTTAGAGAAACTGTTACCGGTAGTCGATAACTTTGAGAGAGCGTTAGCTGCGATTCCGGAAGAGGATAAAGACAGGGCGTTTGAACAGGGTGTTGATAAGATATACAAACAATTCATTGTAACTCTTGAAGATGTCGGTGTGAAACCGATGAATGCAGAGGGTACAGAGTTTGATCCGAATTTTCATAATGCAGTGTTGCATGTGGAAGATGAAGAATTAGGTGATAACGTAGTTGCAGAAGAACTTCAAAAGGGATATATGTACAAAGATGAAGTGCTTCGACACAGTATGGTTAAAGTTGCAAACTAATTAAGTTTATTATGATTATAGAATTTTAGGAGGACAAAAGTCATGGGTAAAATTATTGGTATCGATTTAGGAACAACAAATTCATGTGTAGCCGTTATGGAAGGTGGTAAGCCGGTTGTTATTAACAACGCAGAAGGTGCAAGAACAACACCATCTGTTGTAGCATTTACAAAGACCGGTGAGCGTGTCGTTGGTGAACCTGCTAAACGTCAGGCTGTAACGAATGCAGATAAGACCATTTCTTCTATCAAGAGACATATGGGTACAGATTATAAGGTAACGATTGATGATAAGAAGTATTCTCCACAGGAGATCTCAGCAATGATACTTCAGAAGTTGAAATCCGATGCAGAAAGCTACTTAGGTGAGAAAGTAACAGAGGCAGTTATCACAGTTCCTGCTTACTTCTCAGATGCACAGAGACAGGCAACAAAGGATGCAGGTCGTATTGCAGGTCTGGATGTAAAACGTATCATCAACGAGCCAACAGCTGCTGCATTGTCTTATGGTCTGGATAATGAGAAAGAACAGAGAATTATGGTATACGATTTAGGTGGTGGTACATTTGATGTATCTATCATCGAGATTGGTGACGGTGTCATTGAAGTATTGGCAACTGCCGGTGATAACAAACTTGGTGGTGATGATTTCGATAACGTAATCACAGACTATATGCTGGATGAATTCAAGAAACAGGAAGGCGTTGACTTATCTACAGATAAGATGGCAATGCAGAGATTAAAAGAGGCTGCTGAGAAGGCTAAGAAAGAGTTGTCTTCTTCTACAACAACCAATATCAACCTTCCATTTATCACTGCAACAGCAGATGGTCCTAAACATTTTGATATGAATTTAACCAGAGCTAAATTCGATGAATTAACAGCTCATTTGGTAGAGAGAACAGCAGTACCTGTTCAGACAGCATTAAAGGATGCAGGTCTTACTGCTTCAGAGCTTGATAAGGTATTGTTGGTTGGTGGTTCTACACGTATAATCGCTGTACAGGAGAAAGTAAAACAGTTAACCGGCAAGGAGCCATTCAAGGGTATCAACCCGGATGAGTGTGTTGCAATCGGTGCTTCTATCCAGGGTGGTAAGTTAGCAGGTGATGCAGGTGCCGGTGAGATCTTATTGCTGGATGTTACACCACTTTCACTTTCTATTGAGACCATGGGCGGTGTTGCAACCAGATTGATCGAGAGAAATACAACAATTCCTACAAAGAAGAGCCAGATCTTCTCAACTGCACAGGATAATCAGGATGCTGTTGATATCCATATTGTACAGGGTGAGAGACAGTTTGCAAGAGATAATAAGACATTAGGACGTTTCCGTCTGGATGGTATTGCTCCTGCAAGACGTGGTGTTCCTCAGATTGAAGTTACATTTGATATTGATGCAAACGGTATTGTTAATGTATCTGCTAAGGATCTTGGAACCGGCAGAGAGCAGCATATCACCATTACAGCAGGTTCTAACATGTCAGATGATGATATCGAAAGAGCTGTAAAAGAAGCTGCTGAGTATGAGGCTCAGGATAAGAAGAGAAAAGATGCGATTGAAGCCAGAAATGATGCCGATGCAATGGTATTCCAGACTGAGAAAGCTTTGCAGGATGTTGGTGACAAACTTCCGGCTGAGGATAAGACAAAGGTTGAGGCTGACCTTGCAGCACTTAAGAGCCTGGTAGAGGGAACAGATCCTGAGAACATGAGCGATTATGATGTTGAACAGCTTAAGAATGCAAAAGAGACATTGATGACAAGTGCTCAGAACTTATTTGCTAAGTTATATGAGCAGAACGGTCCTGGAGCAAATGCAGGAACCGGAGCAACAGGTCCTGCTGATTATTCAGAAGGTGATGTTGTAGACGGAGATTATACAGAGTTATAATCCGAACAGATACTTTGAAATGATAGTCCCACGGTTTCGTTAGAGACCGTGGGTACTCTTAGTCGATAAAGGTGAGGAAGATGGCAGAAACAAAGAGAGATTATTATGAGGTTCTTGGCGTTGCGAAGAACGCAACGGAGGCAGAATTGAAGAAAGCTTACCGACAGATTGCCAAGAAATACCATCCAGATATGAATCCGGGAGACAAAGAAGCAGAAGCGAAGTTCAAAGAGGCTTCGGAAGCGTATAAGGTATTGAGTGATCCGGATTCCAGAGCAAAGTATGATCAGTTTGGTCATGCTGCATTTGATCCAAATGGTGGCATGGGCGGAGCCGGATTTGGCGGATTTGACTTTGGTGATATGGGAGATATCTTTGGAGATATCTTCGGAGATATGTTTGGCGGCGGAACAAGAGGTCGTCAGTCAAACGGTCCAATGAAGGGCGCCAATATTAAGACGAGTGTTCGTGTGAAATTTGACGAGGCGGTATTTGGCTGTCAGAAAGAATTAGAGTTACCATTGAAGGACGAATGTGTGGTATGTCATGGTACAGGATCACAGCCCGGTCATAATCCGGAGACTTGTCCAAAATGTAATGGTAAAGGTCAGGTTGTATTTACCCAGCAGTCTTTGTTTGGTGTAGTTCGTAATGTCCAGACATGTCCGGAGTGCTCCGGAACCGGTAAAGTGATCAAATATAAGTGTACACAGTGTTCCGGTACCGGTTACGTCAAGAGTAAGAAGAAGATTCAGGTTGTTGTACCGGCCGGAATTGATAACGGTCAGAGTATTCGTATCCGTGAGAAAGGTGAACCGGGAACAAACGGTGGTGGACGTGGAGATCTGTTAGTAACGGTATTGGTTGACAGACATCCGCAGTTCCAGCGTCAGGAGTATGATCTGTTCTCTACTGAGCCGATTACATTTACACAGGCGGCTCTTGGCGGAACTATAACGATCAATACAATTGATGGACCAATGGAATATGAGATCAAACCGGGTACACAGACCGATACAAAGATCAAATTAAAAGGAAAAGGTGTACCGACACTTCGAAATAAGAACGTCCGTGGTGATCATTATGTCACATTGGTTGTCCAGGTACCGGATAAGTTGACGGAGGAGCAGAAGACAATCCTTAACAACTTTGATGAAGCAACCGGATCAACAGCAAGAAGATCAACAGATTCCGCAGGCGATTTTAGCTTCGGCGGACATAAGAAAAAAGGACTTGGAAGAAAACGTTAAGAAGAATGATCGTTAAGAACAATAAAACTGCCACATGATGAATGTCATGTGGCAGTTTTTCTTTTTATGTGATATAGTGTTTAGAGTAAGATTGTAATAGGAGAAAACAAATATGAAATGGACAAAGGTAACAATAGAGACTACGACACAGGCAACGGATATGTTAAGTTATGTGTTAGATGAATATGGTGTGGAAGGAATTGAGGTAGAGGATAAGATTCCTCTTTCGGAGGCAGATAAGAAAGCGATGTTTATTGACATCTTGCCGGAGCTTCCACCGGACGATGGGGTGGCAGAGATTTCCTGCTATATAGATGATAAGATAGATGTAAAGGATCTGTGCAGATATATTAGTGAGCAGTTAGAGGAAATGTCGGCATATATGTCTGTTGGAACGGGAAAGATTTCTCTCGATGAGACAGAGGACAAGGATTGGATCAATAACTGGAAGGAATTCTTTCATCCGTTTCGGTTAGAAGATAATATTGTAATACAGCCTACCTGGACAGAGATTGCAGATGCGAAGGAGGATGACATTGTTATTCACATTGATCCGGGAACAGCATTTGGAACCGGTTCGCATGAGACAACCAAACTGTGCATATCCAATCTTAAGAAATATATTCGAACAGATGGTTCAACGGATGTAATGGATGCAGGCTGTGGAAGTGGTATTTTATCCATTATTGCATTGAAATTAGGAGCGAGAAAAGTATATGGTATTGATATTGATGAATTAGCGGTAAAAGCAAGCAAAGAGAATCTTGCGTTAAATGATATACCGGAGGAGAAGTATACGATTGTTCAGGGAAATGTCATTGAGGACAAGGAGTTTGCGCAGAGCGTGGCAAGCATTGGAAAGTATGATATTGTTGTTGCGAATATATTGGCAGATGTTATTATTCCGTTATCTGCTGAGATTCGTCCGTTTATGAAAGAAAACGGGGTATTTATTACTTCCGGAATCATTGACATGAAGGAGCAGGCGGTAAAAGATGCATTGCTTCAAAATGGATTTGAGATTATAGATGTTACACATATGGGCGAGTGGGTATCTATTGTAGCGAAGTAGAGAGGTAGTTAGAATGTATCGTTTTTTTGTAAATCCGGAGCAGTTGCAGCAGGAACCGATCCGGATCGGAGATGAGGACTATAATCATATTCATAATGTATTGCGGATGAAGCCGGGAGAAGAAGTGCTGGTTACGGATCAGGGAGAAAAGGAATATCTGTGTGAGATTATAGAATATGATACAGATATGCAGGAAGTGTTATTGAAGATCGTGGATATCTTTGGTAACAACCGGGAACTGCCGGCTAAGATCATATTGTTTCAGGGGTATCCCAAGGGAGATAAGATGGAACAGATCGTACAGAAAGCGGTTGAGCTTGGTGTAGCGGAAGTAGTTCCGGTTATGATGAAACGCTGTGTCGTAAAATTAGACGACAAAAAAGCTGCGAAGAAAATAGAACGATTGAATGGTGTGTCATTGAGTGCAGCCAAGCAGTCCAAACGTGGCAGAATACCGGAAGTGAAAGAGGTAATGTCTATGGAAGATGCAGTTCAATATGCGGGTACCTTAGATAATGTAATCGTTCCGTATGAGAGTGCAGAGGGGATGGAATATTCCAAGAAGGTGATAGAACAAGTTACGGATGGAGGTTCGATCGGAATCTTTATTGGACCGGAGGGAGGATTTGAACCAACCGAGATTGAAAAATTGAGCGGGATAGATGCAAAGATATTGTCATTAGGACACCGGATCTTAAGAACGGAAACGGCTGGAATGGTGGTGTTGTCTTTGCTTATGTTTGCGTTGGAGAAGTGATTTGGGGATAGTATTTTACAGGTTGCAATGGTATAATATTAGGATAGGTGTAGGCAGAAAACGGTTGCCGGACGGATGAATTCAAAAATAAGGAAAAGGAAAAAGAAGCATGGAGAAAGTACAAACAGAAAAGAAAAAGTTACATTGGAAATATGTTGTATTAGCAGTTGTTATAACATTGTCATTGACACAGATCATTATCTATTTTGCGTTTTTTAAGCAGGGATATCATTCGGATGAGATATGGTCTTATGGATATGCTAATAGCTTTTATCAAAAGGATATTCATATTGACGAAGATGGTAATCTGACACATATGAATGAATGGACGGATACACAGGTTCTGAAGGATTATATAGAGGTGAATAAAGGAGAGAGATTCCGATATGATTCCATTTACCATAATCAGATTCTGGATCTGAGTCCTCCGTTACATAGTATGGTTCTACATACTATTTGCTCATTCTTTCCGGATAAGTTTTCAAGATGGTATTCATTTTCAATTAATATTGTATCTTTTGTGATTGCGATGATCTTCTTGTTTAAAAGTGCAACTTTATTGAAGAATGAGAACTTTGCGTTGTGTTGTTGTGCATTATACGGATTCAGCATGGGTGCCAGAGATACATATATTTATTTGCGGATGTATGCTATGGGTACGGCAATGACAATGATTCTGCTCTATAATGTGATTCGGTATTTGCAGCGTTATGACAAAGAAAAGAAGATCATGAATCGTAATCTGGCAGCAATTTGGATTGTATCGTTATTAAGTTTCCTGACACATTATCATTTGGTTGCGTTTATGGGAATTATGACTGCACTAATCTGTTTGTATTTGTTGTGCAAGAAACAGATTAAGGTAATGTTTGCATTTGGATTTAGTATGCTTGCTGTGTTTGGACTTTCTGTGGTTGTTTTTCCATCAATGCTTCAGAAAACAAGTGGTAATATTGCGGATGTGCACCAATATATTAATTATAATTTTGAGATACGTTTTCGAATACTTGCTAATTTTATATCTACAAAGTTATTTAGTATTCACATAGATATTATTAAATCTGGTTGGACGCCAATTATTATAGCTTGTCTTTTATTTGTATTTATTATTTCTCTTCCACTTATGTTCTTTTTACGTGAGACAAAAGGAATGCGAAAAGTAATAGGAACATTAAGGATGTTTAAGAGACATCCAGTTAAAATGTTACGCTATATTGCAAGAAGAATTCAATGGATGTATGTAATTATATTTATTACAGTTGTTTGTCAGATGATTGTAGTAGGAGAAACAACAAAAGTATATGGGATGGGTTCGATTGAAGATAGATATATTTTTAATTTGTATCCACTTGTTGTTTTATGTAGTTTGGGATTTCTGCTTTGGGTAGTTAATATATTTTGCAAGAAAGTAAGGATTAAACGTGTTATTTTGGGAGTGGGTTTATTGTCACTTGTTGGTATAAATATTTTTAATTCTACACAATACGGGGATTATTTGTTCCGAAGGATAGGTGATGTGGATATTGAAGATGCAATTACCGGAACAGATTGTATATATATACGTAATTTGCCATGGATGCTTACAGCAATGACACCGACGTTAATGAATGCAGATGAATTTGCACAGATACAATATGATGATTACTCAAATATAGCCGAATTATACAGGGAAAAATGTAAAAATCATAAAATAACGGTTATTATTGATACATCATTTATTTATTCAAATGTAGAAACGATGAGTAATTCTAATTTATCTGGCGATATAGAGAATAGTCCTGAAATGATTGCAAAAAAACAACAATATAAAAAAATTATAAAATTTTTGGAAAATCTGGAACCAGAGACAGAAATGAAAGAATTATCAGAGCAAATGATTTTTTCAAGGAAAATGGAAGTATATCTGATCAATCCGTGAGAAAGGCAATGCGTATATGGATATGAATGATTTCTATAAAGGCAAAAAAATATTGGTGACCGGATATACCGGATTTAAAGGAGCATATTTATCGCATATATTATACAGGATGGGGGCTGATGTATTTGGATATGCGTTAGCACCACAGACAGAGCCGGCGTTACATACAATATTACAGCAATCCAATCAGGTGCGTGGTGTGTTGGCAGATATCAGGGATTATAATAGGTTACAGGAAGTCTTTGATACCGTACAACCGGAGATTGTGTTTCATTTGGCGGCACAGCCGTTGGTGATGGAAAGTTACCGCAATCCGAGATATACATATGAGACGAATGTGTTAGGAACTGTCAATGTGTGCGAGTGTATACGAAAAAGCAGAACGGTGAAATCATTTGTGAATGTAACGACGGATAAGGTATATCTGAACGATGAACAGGAAGTTCCTTTTACAGAGGATATGCCATTGGATGGATTAGATCCATATTCCAATAGTAAATCCTGCTCAGAACTTGTAACGCATAGTTATGTTCATTCGTTTTTGAGAGCGCAGGGAGTTGCAGTATCTACCGTGCGTGCAGGTAATGTGATTGGTGGTGGTGATTATGCCACAGATCGCATTATTCCGGATTGTGTACGGGCTGTTTCGCAGGGCAAGACAATTGTGATTCGTAATCCACATTCCATCCGACCATATCAACATGTATTAGAGCCATTGTATGCATATCTTCTGATTGCCATGCAACAATATGAGAATCCGGAAAAGCAGGGGAGTTATAATGTTGGCCCGGAATTGGATAGCTGTATTACTACCGGAGAACTTGCAGATTTATTCTGCAAATACTGGAAGGGCGCGGAATGGTTGAATCAGTATGATGGAGGGCCATACGAATCTGGCTGTCTTAAGTTGGATTGCAGGAAGATTCGGAATGTGTTTGGATGGAGACCGAGATGGTCGGTGGAAGAGGCTGTAAAGAAAACGGTAGAATGGTATCAGGCGTATTCTAATGGAGAGGATATGATTCCGATTACAAATCAACAGATTGGGGAAATGTTCAATGTTTGAGACGATGACAGAGAAAGAAGCACGACAACAGATATTGGAACTTGTCGGTGAGTACTGCAATCAATTTCATAAGAAAAAGGAATATCAGGCAGGTGATCCGATTCATTATGCAGGCAGAATTTATGATAGAAACGAAATGCAAAACCTTGTGGATGCGTCATTGGAATTTTGGCTGACATCCGGTAAGTATACGATAGAGTTTGAAACACAATTAGCAAAGTATTTAGGAATTACATTTTGTTCGCTGGTAAATTCCGGTTCATCCGCAAATTTGTTAGCATTTATGGCGTTGACGTCTCCACTGCTGAAAGAAAGACAGATTCTTCCAGAAGATGAAGTGATAACAGTTGCAGCGGGTTTTCCTACTACGGTTGCACCGATTATACAATATGGTGCGGTTCCGGTATTTGTAGATATTACAATACCACAGTATAATGTTGATGTGTCGCAGTTAGAGGAAGCATATTGTTCTAAAACCAAAGCAGTCATGTTGGCACATACGCTTGGAAATCCATTTGATCTTCAACAGGTAAAAGCTTTTTGCGATAAGCATAATCTGTGGTTGATCGAAGACAATTGCGATGCATTGGGTTCGGAATACCAATGGAATGATCAATGGAAAAAGACAGGAACGATTGGTGACATTGGAACATCTAGTTTTTATCCTCCTCATCATATGACGATGGGAGAGGGAGGGGCAGTCTATACAGACAATCCTCTGCTTCATCGGATTATACGTTCGCTCCGGGACTGGGGAAGAGACTGCTGTTGTCCGTCCGGAGTAGATAATTATTGCGGACATCGATATGATGGTCAATATGGAGAATTGCCGGCGGGTTATGATCACAAATATGTATATTCGCATTTCGGCTATAATTTAAAGGCAACCGATCTACAGGCAGCGGTTGGCTGTGCCCAGATTCACAAATTGCAGGAATTTACAAGGAAGAGGAAAGAACATTTTGCGTATTTGACAGAACTGTTACAGGATTGTAGTGAATATTTCATATTGCCGAAGGCTTGTGAACAGTCAGATCCAAGTTGGTTTGGATATCTGATTACATGTAAAGAGGGCGTGGAACGAAACCGAATCGTACAGTATTTGGAAAAACATGGAGTGCAGACAAGAATGTTGTTTGCAGGTAATCTTACAAAGCATCCGTGTTTTGATGCAATAAGAGGGCAATATGACAAGTATCATGTGATTGGTGATCTGACGCAGACAGACCGGGTGATGGAACAATCTTTTTGGATTGGAGTATATCCGGGTATGACAGAAACGATGATGGATTATATGGGAGAAATGATTAAAAACTCCATACAATAAAGAGAGTGACAAAGATGAGAACGATTAAATTATTGGATTGTACGTTAAGAGATGGCGGATATTTAAATGATTGGAAATTCGGACATAACAATATAGTCAATATTTTTGAACGTCTGGTTAGTTCAGGGGTGGATATTATTGAAGTTGGATTCATAGATGAAAGACGGGAATATGATTTTAATCGAACTATTTTTCCAGATACCCATTCGATTAACCTGGGTTTTTCTGATATGAAAAAGAAAGAAACCATGTTAGTTGGAATGATTGATTATGGAACATGCAGTATTGAACAGATTCAGCCGTGTGAGGAGAGTATTCTGGATGGAATCCGCGTTATTTTCAAAAAACATTTACGGAAAGAAGCATTGGATTTTTGCACACAACTTAAGGAAAAAGGGTATAAGGTTTTTGCACAGTTAGTATCCATTACCAGTTATAATGATGAGGAATTGATGGATTTGATTCGGCTGTCAAACAAAGTGCAGCCATATGCTGTATCCATGGTAGACACATACGGTTTAATGCATCAGGAAAACCTGCTGCATTATTTTCATTTACTGAATGCACATTTGTCCTCTTCAATATCAATTGGTTATCATTCACACAATAATTTTCAGATGGCATATGCCAATTGTATTGAATTTCTTGCACAACAAACGGAACGGAATATATTATTAGACGGAACTATATATGGAATGGGAAAAAGTGCGGGAAATGCACCAATCGAATTATTGGCAATGCATATGAATCAGCATTATGAAAAACAATACGATATTGCACAGATTCTTGAAGCAATTGATAGTTCAGTTATGGAATTTTACCGACAAAAACAATGGGGATATAATATGTTTTATTATATTGCCGCATCCAATGACTGTCATCCAAACTATGTGTCGTATCTTATGAATAAACGAACCTTATCTGTAAAGGAAATCGATGCAATTTTGAAGGAACTTATTCCGGATAAACGTTTGTTATATGATGAACAATACATAGAAAAATGCTATTTAGATTATCAGAGAAATGAAATTAATGACGAAAAGATGTATCAGGAGCTTTCAGATATATTTAGAAACAGGAAGATATTATTGCTTGGTCCGGGATGCAATATCGTAAAGCAAAGAGATAGAATTAACGATTGGCTGAAAGATCAGGATGCTTTAAAAATAGCAGTTAATTTTATGCCGGAAGAATATCCCCCGGATTATTTATTTTTGACGAATTCAAAGAGATATCTTATGTTATCTACCTGTTTGACAAGATCAGATGTTGCAATTATTTCTACATCTAATGTTACAAACCGTCATGGAGAATTCAAGTATATATTGAATTACAGTAGTTTGATTGACAAGGAAGCATCCATTGTGGATAATCCGTTGCTGATGATCATGAATGCATTCAAACGTATGGGAGTGAATGATGTATATCTGGCGGGTTTTGATGGATATGTAAATGCAATTGGAAGTAATTATGTAGAACAGAATATGGAATATGATTTTACCAGTGATCAGGTAGAAGAACTGAATCTATATGTGAGTAAGAAGTTACATGCATATAGAAAGGATATTTGCATGACGTTTTTAACAGATACGGTGTACGACATACCGTATTAATGGATGCAATTAGGAAATGGAGCATGGGTATGAAAATAAAAGTGGCAAAATATATTGCTGATTTTTTGGCTGAAAAGGGAATACGATATAATTTTACGGTGACAGGCGGAGGTGCAATGCATCTGAATGATGCATTTGGTCACCATGATAAGATTACATGTATATATAATCATCATGAACAGGCATCTGCAATTGCAGCAGAGGGGTACGCAAGATTGACAGGGAAAGTTGCACTAGTGTGTGTGACAAGTGGACCGGGTGGAACCAATGCGATTACCGGTGTATTAGGCGGCTGGCAGGATTCCATTCCGATGTTTGTTGTTTCGGGGCAGGTAAAACGGGAGACGACAACATGGTCTACGGATGTTCCGTTACGGCAATTAGGAGACCAGGAGTTTCAAATTGCAGATTGTGTTAAGAATATGACTAAATATTCCGATATGGTCACAGATCCGGAACAGATCCGGTATCATTTAGAGAAAGCATGGTATTTATGCAATCATGGAAGAAAAGGTCCAGTGTGGCTGGATATACCATTAGATGTTCAGGCTGCAATTGTAGATAGTGAAACTTTGATAGGATATGTACCGGAAAGTGAGAATGTAACAGTTGATCCGGAAATGATAAAACAGGTTTTGGATAAAATTGAAAATGCAAAACGACCGGTTATCCTGGCAGGAACTGGCATTCGATTAGGAGGAGCATATAAAGAATTCTTAGAGGTAATTCATCAATTACAGATACCGGTTGTGACAGCCTGGAATGCACATGATCTGTTAGAGGAGGAAGAGCCACTGTATTGCGGAAGACCGGGAACGGTCGGCTTGCGGGGAGGTAATTTCGTTGTGCAGAATGCGGACGTTCTGGTTGTGTTGGGATGTCGGCTGAACATACGTCAGATTAGTTATAACTATACATGTTTTGCTAAAAATGCATATAAGATCATGGTGGATATAGATGAGGCTGAATTGCATAAACCTACTATACATATTGATATGCCGATCTGTATGGATGTGAAAGTATTTTTACAGGCAATACTTGATAGAAGACCACAATTCATTCAGAATCATATTTCATGGTGTGAATGGGCGAGAAAAGTACATGAAAAATACCCGGCGGTATTAAAAGAGTATGTTCGCTCGAAAGATAAATTGAATCCATATGTATTTATTGATCGGATGACACGTCTGTTAAAAGAGGATGAGGTGATTGTTTGTGGGAACGGTAGTGCATGTGTTATTACATTTCAGGCTGCAATTATGAAGAAAAACCAGCGGATGTTTACCAATTCCGGGTGCGCAGCAATGGGATATGGTTTTCCTGCAGCAATTGGCTGTGCAGTTGCAAGAGAAGGAAAGCGGGTTATCTGTGTGGACGGTGATGGAAGTTTTCAAATGAATATACAGGAATTGCAGACAGTAGCATATCATCAATATAATCTAAAGATTATTATACTGAACAATAATGGTTATCATTCTATCCGGCAAACGCAAACAAATCTTTTTCGGCCCCCATTAGTTGGAGTATGTAAGGAGAATGGCATCAGTTTTCCGGATATGCAAAAGATTGCATATGCATATGGTATTCCGTATGTTTGTATTGAGAATGAAGAACAGATTCAACCGGTATTTGAACAGTGCATGGATACAGACGGTCCGCTGATCTGTGAGGTTATTGTGGATGAAAAACAGAATTTTGAACCGAAATTATCTTCGAAAGTTCAACCGGATGGGACGATCGTGTCGCCGGAAATAGATGACATGTTCCCATTTTTGACAAAAGAAGAATATATGGAAAATCATCCGTTTGGAGAGATTGAAAATAACTAGGACAAAGCAGGAGATAGCTGCCATGATGAGAGCAATTGTAACCGGAGCAACCGGAATGATCGGTTGGAATTTGATTCAATATCTTGTAAAACAGAATATGGAAGTGTTAGCATTGGTGAATCCCGGTTCATCTAGAAAAGACTGTATTATTAAGAATCCGTGTGTTACAATAAAAGAATGTGATCTGGATGAGCTAGAACAAATTGAATTAGATGATGATCCATATGATTATTTTTTTCATCTCGGATGGAAGGGGACACATGGAGCTGGCAGAGAAGATATGTACATACAGGAAGAAAACGTGAGAAATTCGTTATGTGCAGTTGATCTGGCTGCGAAGGCGGGCTGCAAAGTGTTTGTTGGATCCGGTTCACAGGCGGAATATGGATCTTCTTATGCAGAAAAATTAAATGATTCATTATGGCCACATCCGCAAACAAGTTATGGAATAGGGAAATATATGGCAGGGATCATGACGAGAAAGCGTTGTCAGCAACTGAAGATACGGCATGAATGGGTGCGTATATTAAGCGTATATGGACCGGGGGATGGTCTGCATACTATGGTAATGTCCGGCATTATAAAGATGTTGCAGGGAGAGACAGCACAGTACACCCGGGGAGAACAGCAATGGGATTATCTTTATGTAGAAGATGCAGTAGAAGCTCTTTATCGTGTTGCATGTAATGGGCAAGATGGAAAGACCTATTGCTTGGGAAGTGGAAGGACAAGAAAGTTAAGGGATTACATAAAAGATATACAGGAAGTAGTCAATCCGACAGCACAGGTACAGATTGGAGCATTGGAATATCCGGAAGGTCAGGTCATGTATTTATGTGCGGATACAACAGAGTTAGAAAATGATACAGGATTTCGTTCGCATACCCCATTTAAAAAGGGAATTGCTCAAACTGTGAACTGGATCAGAGAGAAGGGAATATATGAAAAAGATTAGTATTTTAATCCCGTGTTATAACGAAGAAGATAATGTTCAACCAATATATGAGGCTGTTTCTAATATACTAAAAACAGAATGTAGTAGTTATGATTATGAGATATTATTTATTGATAATCATTCCACAGATGCAACACAGCATATTTTACGGAAAATGTGTGAGGAAGACGATAAAGTAAAGGCAATCTTTAACGTCAAGAATTTTGGCCAGTTTAATTCTCCCTTTTATGGAATCTTACAGGCTACAGGAGATTGTGTGATCTCTATGGTATGTGATTTTCAGGATCCGGTTGAATTAATTCCGCAATATGTCAGAGAGTGGGAAAATGGATACAAGATTGTAATTGGGATCAAGACCAATAGTGAAGAGAATAAGTTTGTATATTTTTGCAGAAGCCTGTATTACAAATTCATTAAAAAATTCTCGGAAGTAGAACAGATTGAGCATTTCACGGGCTCCGGATTATATGACAGGGATTTTGTTGAGGTTTTAAGAGGGTTAGATGATACAAAGCCGTTTTTACGGGGGATTGTTGCTGAATTAGGTTATAAGAGGAAAGAGATTCCGTATACACAACCAAAGAGAAAAGCCGGAAAATCAAAAAACAACTGGTATACATTGTATGATGCGGCAATGTTGAGCATCACATCTTATACCAAAATAGGTCTTCGTTTATGTACCTTTTTTGGTTTTGCATTAGGTCTGATCTGTGCTGTGATCGGTCTGGCCTATTTGATCTATAAGTTGATTTATTGGGATTTCTTTATTGCAGGTCTGGCACCTATTACAATTGGACTATTTTTCATAGGTGCTGTACAACTTATATTTATCGGTGTGCTTGGAGAGTATATCCTGAATATCAATCAACGTGTTATGAAACGACCATTGGTTATAGAGGAAGAGCGGCTTAATTTTGATAAAGAGAAGTAAATCATACAGGCAGGTACTTGTAAACATTAAATGAAATGGAAAGGTGAACATATGAAGGTTGTTATCTTAGCAGGAGGAATGGGTTCGAGAATTAGTGAAGAATCACATTTGAGACCCAAGCCAATGATTGAGATCGGCGGCAGACCGATTCTCTGGCATATCATGAAGATTTACTCATATTATGGGTTCAATGACTTTATCATTTGCTGTGGATACAAAGGGCATATGATCAAGGAATATTTTATTGATTATTATATGAATGAATCGGATATTACGGTGGATCTGAGTACAAATGACACAACGATTCATCAGAATATGGCAGAACCGTGGAAGGTTACGTTGGTCAATACCGGTTTACAGACTCCGACGGCAGGTAGAATTAAACAGATTCTAAAGTATACAGGAGATGAACCATTTATGATGACATATGGTGATGGAGTATCAGATGTAAATATTCCTCAATTGTTGGAATTTCATCAGAAAATGGGAAAGATCGTAACCATTACCGCTGCCAGACCGGCAGGTCGATGGGGAACGATTCAGGTGGATCATAGTAAACATATAGTGACAACATTTAAGGAAAAGGAAAAAGTAGATCAGGCTTTTGTAAATGCGGGGTTTGCTGTTTTCAATCCGGAAGTAAAAGACTATCTGGATGATATACATATGTTGGAAACGTTGCCGTATGAACGCTTGACGATGGACGGACAGATGGCGGCATATCAACATGAGGGATTCTGGTATCCAATGGATACCATTCGGGATCGGGATTATTTGGAAGAGGAATGGGCAACAGGAAAGGCTCCATGGAAATTGTGGTAGACATGAGATTAAGGGTAGGATGAATGGATAAGGAAGAACTGATATCAGTAATTATACCGGCATACAACGTTGAAAAATATATTGCAAAATGTATTGAAAGTTTACTGGCACAGACATATAAGAATATGGAGTTTATATTTGTGGACGATGGGTCAACGGACGCGACAGGGAAGATATGTGATCAATATGCGGAAAATGATCGAAGAATACAGGTTATTCATCAGGAAAATCAGGGCGTTTCAAGCGCAAGAAACAAGGCACTTGAGATAGCAAGTGGACAGTATGTTGGATTTTGCGATGCGGATGACTGGATAGAAGAGGATATGTATGAATATCTGTATCATTTGATAAAAGCAAATCAGGCAGAGATTGCTACTTGTGGTGCATGGATGGAATATACCGATCGAAAGTACATAATAGGATGTGCAAAGAGAGAGGGATTGGAATTTAACAAGGAGCAGGCAATTGCAGAGTTGCATCAAAGAAGAAATATGTGTGACTGGATGTGTTGTAAGTTGTTTTCTGTTGCATTACTGAAAGATGTTCGGTTTGATAGGAACTTGCAGATTTGTGAGGACTATGTATTTCAGTGCGAGGCGTTCGAGAGATGTAGTAAGGTGGCATGTGGATCGATAGCTAAATATCATTATAGGCAAAGACAAAATAGTGCTTGTAATAGTGGTTATTCAGAGGGATATGAAAGAGGGTTTGATGCAGTTTGCAGATATACGGATCGGTATATTAAGTTATATCCTAAGTATAGAAAATCGTTTGTGTGTTGGTATATGTTGGAGGCTATGGGGGTAATCACGGCAATGATTAAGGGAAATAATGTGAACAAGATACGATTGCAGGAGATTCAAAGAGGATTGCGAAAACGTTTGTTTGAATATTTGTGCACAATTGGACCAGAGATATATTTAAAAGGAAGTGCAGTAGTACTTTCAATTAATTATAGTGTGTTTGAATTGTTTTATAAGAAATATAGAAAAATTGAAGAATAATTTTTTGAAATTTATTTTTGTGCTAACCTGTTAGATGAAGATGATTGATTGGGGATATAATTATGAAAATATATGCTTTTTATTTACCACAATTTCATGAAATATCAGAGAATAATCAATGGTGGGGAAAAGGATTTACTGAATGGACCAACGTTAAAAATTCACGTGCTCTATTCGAGGGGCATATGCAACCTAAGCATCCCTTGCATAATAATTATTATAATTTATTAGAATATGATACAGTTAAGTGGCAGGTTGAAACCGCAAAAAGATATGGAATAGATGGTTTTGTATATTATCATTATTATTTTGAAGGAAAATTATTGTTGGAAAAACCAGCAGAAAATTTTTTGAAATGGAAGCAATTGAAGCACAATTATTATTTTTGTTGGGCGAATCACTCATGGATAAAAAGTAAAGGGAAAACAAAAAAAGTCTTGCTAGAACAGACTTATGGGGATGAAAATGAATGGAAAAGACATTTTGAATATTTGCTACCCTTTTTTAGAGATGAACGATACGAGAAGATAGATAATAAGCCTGTTTTTATGATCTTTAATAAAAGATTTAAAGAAAAAAACAAGATGATTAAAAGATTTGATGAGTGGTGTAAGCAAGCTGGTTTTGCGGGGATTTATATTATTGAATCAGCAATATTGATTACACCTTGGAAAAAAATAGGACATAGAAATATAGATTCATTTTTATTGAGGGAACCGAATAGAGCTAAATTTTTTTATGATATGATAATTAGACATAAAGGATTATGGAAAAGCATGTTGTCGAATAGGGAAGATGGGCTTGTAGTGTATGATGGGGATGTTATATATGACATTATGATAAAAATGATGAAGAAAGGGAAACGTATAACACATTGTGTATGTTTTGAATGGGATAATACACCTAGACATGGAATAAATGGATATGTAATTTTGCCACCTCATAAGGAAAAAATAATAGAATACTTAAATTGTATAAAAGATGAAAAAATGTTGATAATTAACGCATGGAATGAATGGGCGGAGGGAATGGTATTAGAGCCTACTCAAGAAAATGGTTATTATTATTTAGAAATGATAAAAAAATGGAAACAGAAAGATAACAGAGATTTTGTGGATAGAGATTGGAATGAGGAATTGAGATAATGTCCAATAAGGAAGAATATGATAGACAATACAAAAAATGTGTTGCAATTATTAAAAGAACAATGCAACAAAAAAAATATGAAAAAACTATTGCGGCCATATCATTAGCAGCAAGACTACAATATGAATGGAACCAAAATTATACTGATGTTTTTTTGGAAAATGTGTTATATGATCTTTCTGATAAATTGCAATCAAATGTAAAGGAAGGATGGATTGCCAAACAAAATGTAGTAGTATTCTACGATGCTTTCGGATACGATACACGAGGATTGGCTATGATATATTTGAAAGCGTTAGGAAGGCTTGGATATCGTATAGTGTACATTACTTGCGATTCGGTAAAAGGAAAACAGCCAGAGATTGACAAGATTGTGAATAAATACAATATACTTCGAGTTTTTTTTAACAATGATAAGTTGTATACTGAAATATTGAAAGATTTGCAAAAAATTATTAAGCAATATTGTCCAACTATGGCTTTTTTGTATACATTACCATACGATAGTGTTGGGACAATATTATTTATGCAGATGCAAAATGTAGTGACACGATATCAGATTAACTTAACTGATCATGCTTTTTGGTTAGGACTAAATGCCTTTGATTATATATTAGAATTTAGAAATTATGGGGCATCTGTATCGTATAATTATCGAGGTGTAAAAAGGGATAAAATTATCTTATTGCCGTATTATCCGTATATTGATGAAACAATAGAATTTAAGGGATTTCCCTTTGAAATTAAGGGAAAACAAATAATATTTAGTGGCGGATCATTATATAAAACAATAGATAAAAATAATACTTATTATAAGCTTGTATATGAAATTTTGAATAGAAATAAGGATGTATGTTTTCTTTATGCCGGTGAGGGAGATGATACTCGTTTAAGAGAATTACAGAAAATATATGCTGATCGAGTTTATCATATTCATGAAAGAAAAGATTTGTACCAGATTATGCTACGAATTTCAATATATTTAAATACATATCCTATGATAGGAGGCTTAATGACGCAATATGCAGCAATTGCAGGGAAAATACCATTGATGTTAAAACACAATAATGATGGAGATGGCGTTTTGATTCGGCAAAAGGAGAGGGGTATTGAGTATAATAGTGATAAAGAATTAATTGAGGATGTATGTAAATTGTTACGGAATGAAGAATATATTCAAAAACGTGAAAGTATGTTAAAGGGTAGTGTTATTGAAGAGAAACAATTTGAAGGGCAACTACATAAAATTATATTAGAACATTCTAGTGACTATGAAATAATTATAGATCAAGTTGATACAAGTGAGTTTCGAAAAGATTATATTGACAGATTTGATATAATTAAGTATAAAGATAACGTAGCATCGATAAAAAATAGAAGTTTGTTTTGGAACTATATAAATGAATATATCTATAAATTTTTTTTCGGGAAACAAAAAAATGTATTGGGCAGGATAGTTAAGCTAGTTATAAGAAATTGATTATGAGGTGACAAAATTGAACACATTACAAAAATACATAAAAATGTTCCGTGAGGACATTCGCAATGCCATGTCATACAGATGCGGATTAGATGAACTAAATAATTTCTTAATGCTGATTGGATTCATTTACATTGTAGTTGCATTATTTAGTCATGACTGGATATTCACTATTATTGGAGCGGTATTTGTGGTATTATCCTATTTGCGTGTATTCTCTAAGAATTTGGAAAAGAGAAAAAAAGAGAATGATGTGTATATGCATTACATGGGTGCATTTGTTATATTTACACGGCGGATGCGTTTGGCTGCAAAGATGAAGATTAAGACCATGAGAGATCCAGTGTATGCATATTTTGTATGTAAGAAATGCCATCAGGTAATCCGTGTGCCAAAAGGAAAGAATAAGATCAATATCCGTTGTCCGAAGTGCGACAGTACCTTTGTAAAAAGGACATAATGACTGTATGGATAATAAGACAGAATAACAGCGATAGTTCAGGAGATAAACAGAGAAAATGGAAGTATATTTTGACAATGCAGCGACAACAAAAATCATTCCGGAAGTCCGGGAAATTATGTTAGAGACAATGGATGTGGAATACGGCAATCCATCCTCTATGCATATTAAGGGTGTTCAGGCAGAAAACTATTTGCGGAATGCCAGAAATACAATTGCAAAACAATTGAAATGTGAATCAAAAGAGATTATTTTTACATCTGGTGGAACGGAATCCAATAATCTGGCTTTGTTAGGTCTTGCATTGGCAAACAAACGTGCAGGAAATCATATTATTACGACAGGAATAGAACATGCTTCGGTGTATAATCCGGTACTGTATTTGCAGGATCTTGGATTTCGGGTTACTTTTTTGAAAGTGGATGCAAGAGGAAAAGTGGATTTGCAGCATTTACGGGAAAGTCTGGATGAAGATACCATTCTGGTCTCAACGATGGCGGTGAACAACGAGATTGGTGCCGTAGAACCGATAGAAGAGATTGCGGCGATCATCAAAGAATATAACAGGGAACATGATAAGAACATCTTATATCATGTGGACGCAATACAAGCCTTTGGAAAACGGATCTTGTATCCAAAACGGATCGGAATTGATGCAATGTCAATGAGTGGACATAAGATTCATGGTCCCAAAGGAAGTGGAGCTTTATTTGTGGACAGCCGGGCAAAGATCAAGCCGGTTCTTTATGGCGGAGGACAGGAAAAAGGATTGCGTTCCGGAACGGAGAATACGGCTGCAATTGCCGGAATGGGCAAAGCAACAGAGATTATGTATAACAGGATAGAAGAGAATAATCATAAAATGCAATTAGTAAAAGATGCATTGATTCAGGGTGCTACACAGATTGAAGGTGTGACAGATAATTCCGGGGAATCTCCGCATATAGCCAGCTTAAGTTTCCGGGGAGTAAGAAGTGAAGTATTATTGCACGCACTAGAAGACAGGGGGGTATATGTATCGGCAGGCTCTGCCTGCTCTTCCAACCATCCTGCCATTAGTGGGGTGTTGACAGCGATTGGATTGGATAAGGATCTGTTAGAATCTACTTTACGTTTTAGTTTTTGTGAGTATAATACTGTAGAGGAAGCAGAATATACGGTTAATGTATTGAAAGAATTGTTACCGATGTTAAGAAAGTATACAAGAAAGTGAGATAGAGATGGAATATAAGACATTTTTGATCAAATATGCAGAGATAGGCACAAAGGGAAAGAACCGTTATGTGTTTGAGGATGTATTATGCCAGCAGATTAAAAAGCATGTGGCAAAGTTAGGAGAATTCTCCATTCGGAGAGAGTATGGAAGAATTTTCTTAGAGGCAGAGTCTGCTTACGATTACGAGGATCTGATCTCTGAATTGCAGAAGGTATTCGGTGTAGTCGGCATTTGCCCGATCGTGGTGGAAAGTCAGGTTACATTTGACGCGATCAAAGAAAAAGCGATTGCGTATATGAGAGAGTGCTATGGAGATGCAACGCTTACCTTCAAAGTAAATGCAAGACGCAGTAATAAGAAGTTCCCGATGAAATCCATGGAACTCAACAGTGAGATCGGTCATTATTTATTAGAGGAATTTCCGAATCTGTCTGTCGATGTGCACAAACCGGATGTATTGTTGAATATTGAAGTGCGGGAGCAGGTGTACCTGTATTCACAGACAATAAAAGGAGCAGGCGGACTTCCGGTTGGAACCAATGGTAAGGCAATGCTGTTATTATCCGGAGGTATTGATTCGCCGGTTGCCGGATATATGATTTCAAAAAGAGGCGTAGAATTAGAGGCAGTATATTTTAACGCACCGCCATATACATCAGAGAGAGCAAAACAAAAAGTGATCGATCTTGCACGGATCGTATCCGGATATTCCGGAACAATACGGCTTCACATTGTGAACTTTACAGATATTCAGCTTGCAATCTATGAGAAATGCCCGCATGAAGAATTAACGATCATTATGCGCCGCTATATGATGAAGATTGCGGAGCATATTGCAAAGGATAATAATTGTCAGGCGTTGATCACCGGAGAAAGTATCGGACAGGTTGCATCGCAGACAATGCATAGTCTGGCATGTACAAATGAAGTGTGTACCATGCCGGTATTCCGTCCATGTATCGGAATGGATAAACAGGAGATTGTAGACATATCGGAACAGATTGATACTTATGAGACTTCGATTCTTCCGTATGAGGATTGCTGTACGATCTTTGTAGCCAAACATCCGGTTACCAAGCCGATATTGGAGATTATTAAGAAGTCTGAAGAGAAACTTTCAGATGTGATCGATCCGTTATTAGAGGAAGCGTATGCATCTATCGAAGTGGTAGAAGCCAATATTGAAGATCTTGTAAAGGCATAAGAGAATAGAGGGAAATAAAAAAAGAGGGTGTTTCGGAATTGCCCGAACACCCTCTGACTTGTTTGATTCAGTTGAATATTAGATAATGTATGGCTCTAAGGCTTTCATGATCTCTGAATCGTCGCCTTCTGCATGGATATTCAAGTCGATTGGCTGTGAAATATCCAAACTGAAAATGCCCATGATGGACTTCGCATCAATCACATATCTGCCGGAAACAAGATCGAATTCGGCATCAAACTTAGCGATGTCGTTCACAAAGCTTTTTACTTTATCAATTGAATTCAAAGAGATTTTAACTGATTTCATAGTGAATCCTCCTAGATAATTATTATGTCTTTGACATGTCTAGTATTATGATAACTTTTTAAATAGTAAAAGTCAATACGAAAAATATATAGTTTGTGTAAAGGATAGAATAAAAGAATATGAATAAAAATGAAGAACAGATGAGACCGTTAACAGCTTCTATCATCAATCTTGGCTGCAAAGTAAACAAGTATGAAGCAGATGCCATGAAAGATAAATTGATGGCTGCCGGAATGGTGGTTGTGGAACCGGATGATATTGCCGATATCTATATTGTGAATACCTGTTCCGTTACCAATATGGCACAGAAGAAATCCAGACAGATGCTGCGACGTGCTAAGAAGTGGAATCCGGAAGCAATCATCATTGCCGCAGGTTGTTATGTGAATGCAGAACATGATACATTGAAAAATGAGGAATTTGTGGATATCGTTGTAGGGAACAACTGCAAAAAAGATATTGTAGAGGTGATACAGGAATATCTGAAGAATTCCGCTCACGGAGATAATTATATTGAGATTGGGAAGACACACGAATACGAAGAGATGGGAAGACTGAATGCAGCACATTTGGATCACCAGCGGGCGTATGTTAAGATTCAGGACGGATGCAATCAGTTTTGTTCTTATTGTATCATTCCGTATACAAGAGGAAGGGTGCGAAGCAGGGACCCGGAGCGCATCTTAGATGAGATACAGGAATTGGCACAGACCGGAGTAAAGGAATTTGTTCTGACCGGAATTCACATTTCTTCCTATGGGGTTGATTTTACGGAACAGGATATGGATTTGGGAGATCTGATCGAACGGATCGGTGAGATCCCGGAAGTGGAACGGATCCGGATCGGTTCATTAGAACCAAGAATTGTTACTGCGGAATTCATTCAGAAAGTATCCAAAAGTGGTAAGCTTTGTCCGCATTTTCACTTGTCTTTGCAGAGTGCATGCAATGAAACTTTGAAACGGATGAACCGGAAATATACGATCGAAGAATTTATGGAAAAGTGTCAGTTGCTGCGGGATCGTTTTGAACAGCCTGCTATCACAACGGATGTCATTGTGGGATTTCCGGGTGAAACGGAAGAGGAATTTGCCGTAACGGTGGAGAATCTGAAACAACTGCAATTATATGAGATCCATGTTTTTAAGTATTCACCAAGATCCGGAACGGTTGCGGAGAAGATGCCGGATCAGATTCCGGAAGAAAAAAAGCATGCGAGAAGTGAAGAATTACTGACCCTTACCCAGAAACAGAAAGAAGAATACGAACAAAGTCTGAAAGGGTTGGAAGATGAAGTGCTGATTGAGGAAAAAGCAGATAATTCGGAGGATTGTTATACCGGACATACCACAAGATATGTCAGAGTATATGTACATTCCGAGGATGATCCGGTCAATCAGATTGTAAAGTATAGATATTAAAACTTGCAACTTTTGCAAAAGTATATTATCATATAGGTATCGAGATAAGGACGTGATGGTTATGAATAATCAGAATACATTTAATACACAATTTGTCGAAGTGGTAAAAGATAATAATCTGCCGGTGTCAGACATTCTTGCACAGGTATATACGGCATTGTCTGAGAAAGGCTACAATCCGGTGAGCCAGATTGTAGGATATGTGATCAGTGGAGATCCTACTTACATTACAAGTTATAAGAATGCAAGAAGTTTAATTATGAAGGCAGAGAGAGATGAGATTATCGAAGTTCTGTTGGAGAATTATATTGAGACAAGATTGAAGTGATCTTCTTTTTTGTCTGCAATGAATGTGGAACAGAATGGAATCATTAGGAGACAGAGGATGCGGATTTTAGGACTGGATTATGGTACTAAGACGGTTGGTGTAGCCCTGAGTGATGAGTTGGGAATCACTGCACAACCTATTATGACCATAGAGAGAAAGTCGGAGAATAAGTTACGAAAGACCTTAGCTAAGATTGAAGAGATCATTGAAGAGTATAAGGTTTCTTTTGTTGTGCTTGGATATCCGAAGAACATGAACAATACGATAGGACCCCGTGCGCAGGCAACAGAGGAATTTAAGGAACATATTGAGAGAAGAACCGGTTTGCAGGTTATTTTACAGGACGAGAGACTATCAACAGTTGAGTCGGAACGGATTCTGATAGAATCAGGAGTGCGTCGCGAGAATCGAAAAGAATATGTGGATAAGATGGCAGCAGCAGTAATTTTACAGAGTTATCTGGATGCACATCAATGATTGAAGAAAGGATATGAGAATGGAAGAATTAGAGACAATTGTAATTACATTTGATGATGACGAAGAAGTGGAATTTTTTGTTTTAGAGCAGACCCGGTTGATGGGTGTGAATTATTATCTGGTAGCACCGGTAGAAGATGAGGAAGACGAAGGCGACTGCTATATTCTCAAAGAGAATGTGGAGGGAACGGATGAAGAATATGGAGAGTATTCTTTTGTAGAGAATGAGAAAGAATTAGAGAGTTTATATCCAATATTTGAAGAGTTATTGGAAGATAGTGATATGGAGGTAGAGTTTTGAAAATGAATACAAGAAAGGGTGAGTCTGTGAAAAAGAATAATACAGAACAGACTCCCAGCGTGAAGATCATTCCTTTAGGAGGACTTGAGCAGATCGGTATGAACATTACTGCGATTGAGTATGAAGATACGATTGTAGTAATTGATTGCGGTCTGGCATTTCCGGAAGAGGACATGTTAGGAATCGATTTGGTAATTCCGGATGTCTCATATCTGAAGGATAATATTGACAAGGTAAAAGGTCTTGTGGTAACACACGGACATGAAGATCATATCGGAGCAATCCCGTATGTTGAGAAAGAGATCAACATTCCGATCTATGCAACCAAACTGACAATGGGATTGATTGATAACAAATTGAGAGAACACAACCTGCTCAACAATGTGAAACGCAAGGTTGTAAAGCATGGTCAGACGATCAATTTAGGATGTTTCCGGATTGAATTTATCCGGTCGAACCATTCTATCCCGGATTCTTCCGGACTTGCAATCTATACACCGGCAGGTATTCTGGTACACACCGGAGATTTTAAGGTAGATTTTACGCCTGTTTTTGGCGAGACGATTGATCTGCAAAGATATGCAGAATTAGGGAAAAAAGGCGTCTTGGCATTAATGGCGGACTCAACCAATGTGGAACGTCCGGGATTTACACCAAGTGAGAAAAAAGTGGGACATACATTTGATGTATTGTTTGCAGAGAATAAGAATAACCGGTTGATCATTGCTACATTCGCATCGAATGTGGATCGTGTGCAGCAGATCATTAACAGTGCGGACAAATATGGACGTAAAGTTGTAATTGAAGGCAGAAGCATGGTCAATGTTATCAATACGGCAACGGAACTGGGATTTATACAGATACCGGATAATACATTGATCGGTATTGAGCAGATGAAGAATTATCCGGATGAACAGATCGTGTTGATCACAACCGGAAGTCAGGGAGAGAATATGGCGGCATTAAGCCGGATTGCTGCGAATATTCACAGTAAGGTCAGCATTACACCGGGAGATACGGTTATATTAAGTTCCAGTCCAATCCCGGGCAATGAGAAGGCGATCAATAAGATCATTAATGAATTAGAGATGAAAGGTGCTAAGGTAATCTTCCAGGATACACATGTTTCCGGACATGCCTGTCAAGAAGAATTGAAACTGATCTATGCCTTGACCAAACCGCAGTATGCAATTCCTGTACACGGAGAGTATCGTCATCTTAAGCGTCATGCGGAACTGGCACAGGAAATGGGCGTCAACAAAGACAATATTGTCATTATGAATAACGGAAGCGTGCTGGAGTTATCGAAGAACAGAGTGAAAGTGACAGGGCATGTCGTTTCGCAGGGAATTCTGGTAGATGGACTTGGTGTTGGAGATGTCGGTAATATTGTATTAAGAGATCGTCAGCATTTATCACAGAATGGTTTGATTATTGTGGTGGTAACTTTGGAGAAACACAGCAATCTTTTAGTGGCAGGACCGGATATCGTATCGAGAGGTTTTGTTTATGTAAGAGAATCAGAGAATCTGATGGAAGAGTGTCATGATGTGGTTGAAGATGCGTTGAATCGTTGTCTGGATCACAATGTGACAGACTGGGGTAAGATTAAGACTTCGATCAAGGATGATCTTGGAGAATTCCTGTGGAAGAGAACAAAGAGAAATCCAATGATCCTGCCGATTATTACGGAAGTATAAAGAAGGGGTGGATTGCCATGATAGTAGCAGAAGCGAAACAATTGAATCAGGTTATTAAGAGCAGTGAAGAGTATACCAGATATCAGAATGCAATGAAGCAGGTCATGGCAGATCAGGCACTGTATCAGAAGATGAACGAATTCCGAAGAAGGAATTATGAATTGCAAAGCTATGATGATGGCGTGAACCGGTATCAGGAGATTCATAACCTTGGTCTGGAATATGAATCCGTTCTTCGTACACCGGTTGTGAATGAGTTTTTGGTGGCAGAACAGATATTGACACGGAAGATGGCAACAGTATACGAAACAATAGCGGATGGACTGGAGCTGGATTACAGTTATATGGAGTAAGGTCACGATGGAGAATGATAAGATTTCAAAAGTTATATTGCAGATCAGTTTGCGGACGTTGATGAATGTGGTATTGCTATTTATATTGGTGGAAGGATTTGTTTATACATATCAGTTCTCATATAAAGTATTTGCAGATGTTCCGTATATGCCGGCGTCATCGGATACGGTTACGATTACGATCGAGTCCGGAAGTACTGCAAAGCAGGTGGCAGACATCATGGAAGGCAGCGGATTGGTAGAGGATGACAAGCTCATCCTGGCAAGATTATATCTGGGCAAATATAACAAGAAGATTATAGCAGGAACCTATACATTGAGTCCTGCTATGTCGGCTGATGCAATCTGTAAGAAGATATGTGGAATTCAAAGTGAGGAAACGTTATGATAGTAGAAGAACGGATTACATCTTTTATCAACTCTATGAATGCAGATGAAACGGGAATTGTCGGAGTGATCGAAGAGGAAGCGATACGGGATGAAGTACCGATCATCCGAAAAGAAACAAAAGAATGGATCAAGACAATGCTGTTGATCCAGAAGCCGATGAGAATACTGGAAGTAGGAACGGCGGTTGGGTTTTCTGCGATCTATATGAGTCAGTATCTTCCGGCTGGGGCACATATCACAACAATTGAAAAATGGGAACCGAGAATTGATAAGGCAAAAGAGAATTTCAAACGGGCAGATAAAGAGGATTGTATTACGCTGTTAGAGGGAGATGCAGCGGATATATTGAAGGAATTGCAAGAACCGTTTGATTTTATATTTATGGATGCTGCCAAAGGACAGTATATCCATTTTCTTCCGGATGTGATCCGGCTTCTGGCAACAGGCGGCGTTTTGATCTCGGATAATGTATTACAGGATGGAGAAGTGCTGGATTCGAAATATGTGGTAGAACGAAGAAACCGGACGATTCATAGCCGGATGAGGGAGTATCTGTATACTCTGAAGAACCATGAGCAATTGGAAACGTCTATTATTCCATTGGGTGATGGTGTGGCACTTTCTGTAAAGATACAATAACAAATGGATTTGGATAATGTGAAGAGGAAAGGATAAGATGAGAAGAAAGATAGAGTTATTGATTCCTGCCGGAAGTCTGGAAGTTCTGCGTGTGGCCGTGGATTATGGGGCGGATGCGGTATATATCGGTGGAGAAGCGTTTGGATTGAGAGCAAAAGCACATAATTTTACATTGGATGAGATGCGGGAAGGATGCGATTACTGTCATTCACATAATGCAAAGCTTTATGTTACGGTAAATATATTTGCGCATAATGCGGACTTACCGGGTGTTCGTCAATATTTAGAACAATTAAAGACGGTTCCGGTGGATGCTCTGATCATTTCGGATCCGGCGATATTTACAATGGCAAGAGAGATCTTGCCACAAATGGAACTTCATGTCAGCACACAGGCGAATAATACCAATTATGGTATTTACCGGTTCTGGTATGGATTGGGCGCAAAACGAGTAGTGTCTGCGAGAGAATTGTCGTTAGAAGAGCTAAAAGAGATTCGAAGCAATATTCCGGATGACATGGAAATAGAAAGTTTTATTCATGGAGCGATGTGTATATCCTATTCGGGCAGATGCCTTCTCAGCAATTTTTTGACGGGAAGAGATGCGAATCAGGGAGCCTGCACACATCCATGCCGCTGGCAGTACAGTGTAGTGGAAGAGAAACGGCCGGGCGAATATTTTCCGGTGGAGGAGGATGAGCACGGAACATATATCTTCAATTCCAAAGATCTTTGTATGATCGAACATATACCGGAGCTGGTGGAGGCAGGTATAGACAGTTTTAAGATCGAAGGCAGAATGAAGACTGCATTATATGTTGCTACAGTAGCAAGAACATACCGAAAAGCAATTGATGATTATAAGAAGGATGAACAATTGTACCGGGATCATCTTGATTATTATCGGGAAGAGATTGGCAAGTGCACATATCGTCAGTTTACGACTGGTTTTTATTTTGGAAAACCGGGACCGGATGAACAGGTGTATGACAGCAATGAATATGTGAAAGAATACACGTATATCGGAACGATAGAGGATGTAGATGAACAGGGATATGCGCATTTTATCCAGCGTAACAAATTTGCGGTTGGAGAAACAGTGGAAGCGATGCAGTTTGATGGAACCAATCTGTCCCTGACGGTGCAGGGAATATGGAACGAAAAGGGCGAGTCTGTTCTAAGTGCACCGCATCCGAAAGAGCCGTTAACGGTTGATCTTGGTGCAAAGTTAGAAAAAGGAATGATCTTACGCAGAAGAACTGTCGAGTGATCTGCGGAGTTTGAGCAGAGCCTTTTTTTCGATACGGGAAACGTAAGAGCGGGAGATTTGTAAGGAAGCTGCAACCTCCCGCTGTGTTTTTGCTTCATTGCCAAACAGACCGTAACGAAGAGATAATACCTCGAGTTCACGCGGATCCAACACTTTTTGTATGGCATTATATAACTGCAGGATCGTATCTTCTAATATGATGTGATCGGATATTTCTTTATCATCATATTCTACTATATCTAAGAGGTTGATCTCGTTCCCCTCTTTATCGGTTCCAATTGGTTCATATAAAGAGAATTCACGGGAACATTTTCTCTCCTGACGAAGCATCATCAGCAATTCGTTTTCAATACAACGGGAAGCATAGGTTACAAGCCGGCTGCCTTTTTCTAAGTCATAGGTGTTGATTGCTTTGATCAGACCTATAGTTCCGATGGAGATCAGATCATCCGTATCCCGCTCAAAATTATTATATTTTTTTACAATATGTGCGACGAGCCTTAAGTTGTATTCTACTAATATATTCCGTGCCTCTAAGTCTCCTGCCTTACTTCGATTCAGATAATACATTTCCAGTTTTTTTGATAAAGGTTGCTTGAAGGTTTGCATGGAGTCACCTGAAAGGGCTTTTCATTATTCTATGAGTGGAAACGTAAAATGTGCTTTTCCACAATTGCTTTTGTGCAAATTAACAAAATTCTATAAAAGGTTTCCTTTTATTTTGTGATGCCTTATAGGAATATTAGTTGTGTTGTATTACGATAAAGTGATTTATGCTTGTATGAATGATTGACATACTGAGAGATGAATTATATTATGAATATAACGTGCAGTGTGTTGTAAGAAATTTAGAAATATAGAACGGTTTCAAGGAGGGTGAAAAAAGATGAAAATACCGTTTTCGAGTTTTAGACCGTTAGAAAAGGAATTAAATGAAGAACTTCATGAGGCTTTTGAACGTGTGTACATGAATTCTTGGTATATTGAAGGTAATGAGGATAAGTCGTTTGAAAAAGCTTTTTCAAGATATTGTAATTGTGAGTATTGTGTAGGTGTAGGAAATGGGCTGGATAGTTTGTTTCTCGCACTTAAGGCATTGGGAATTAAAATCGGCGATGAAGTGATTGTGCCATCTAATACATACATTGCCACAATACTGGCGATTTCTTATGCAGGAGCAACACCGATATTTGTAGAACCAGATATAAGAACATTTAATATTAATCCAGATAATATCGAAGCTATGATAACTGATAAGACAAAGGCGATTATGCCTGTACATCTGTATGGACAACCTTGTGATATGGATTCTATTATGGCGATTGCTAAGAAACATGGTCTTTATATAGTTGAGGATTGTGCACAAGCACATGGGGCTCGGTATAAAGGAAAAGTAGTTGGATCTTTTGGTGATGCGGCGGGTTTTTCTTTTTATCCGGGAAAGAATCTGGGTGCACTTGGTGACGCAGGAGCAACGGTTACCAATAATGAAGAGTTGGCACAGAAAGTTCGAATATTAGGAAATTATGGTTCGGATTATAAGTATCACCATATTTTGAGGGGAAATAATTCTCGTCTTGATGAAATGCAAGCTGCGTTTTTATCTGCAAAACTACCTTATTTAGATAAAATAAATGAACATAGAAGAACTGTTGCTAGAAGATATTTAGAAGGTATTAAGAATCCAGAGGTGATCCTTCCGTTTGTTCCGAATTATGCAAATCCGGTATGGCACATTTTTGGCATTCGATGTAAACGAAGGGCAGAACTTGAAAAATTCTTAAATGATGCAGGTGTTGGTACGAATAAACATTATCCAATTCCTATACATTTACAAGAATGTTATAAGGATCTTGGATATAAAAAAGGTGATTTTCCAATTGCTGAGAAAATCAGTGAGACAGAGTTAAGCATTCCAGTGTATTACGGAATGACAGATGCGGAAGTGCAGTATGTGATTGATAAGGTGAATGAGTTTAAATGAGATTAAGAGAGCTAGAATTGAAAGATGCATCATATATGCTTGAGTGGATGCATGATAAACGTGTAATTGGAAATTTGCGTGGACGATTCATGGAAAAAACATTGCTTGACTGTGAACGTTTTATTAAGGATTCTGTGAATAAGGAACGCAATATTCATCTTGCTATAGTTACGGATGAAGATGAATATATGGGAACTGTTAGTTTAAAAGATATAGACAGAACAACTAATAGTGCAGAGTTTGCGATTGCGGTTAGACAATCTGCTATGGGTAGAGGGTATTCATGGTATGGCATGGAAGAGATAATAAATAAGGCCTTTGAAGAATATGGACTTCAATGTGTTTATTGGTGCGTGTCTCGTAAAAATTATAGGGCAGTTCGTTTTTATGATAAACATAATTTTCATGAAACGGTGGATGTTTTAGATTGTATTTTAAAACGATATGAAGGAATTGGTGATTTGAAATGGTATTCAGTTCTTAAAGGTGATGTCTTGGATGAAAGAGAAGAAGTTGCTGGTTGTAAGATAATACATATTAAAACAATTCCAACGGTAGAGTCAGGTGAATTATCTTTCTTCGAAGTTATGAAAGATGTAATATTTGATGTGAAAAGAATATATTATATTTCAAAAGTTCCTGAAGGGACAAAACGAGGATTTCATGCACACAAAAAATTAAAACAATTATTGTTTTGTCCATATGGAAGAATTCAGCTTATTTTAGAAAATAAACATGGAAGGGAAGAAATTGAACTTTCTGATCCTTCAATAGGAGTAATAATAGAGGAACCAACTTGGCGGGAAATGTTATGGCTTCAAAAAGATTCTGTTTTATGTGTAGCTGCATCAGAATATTACGAAGTTGAAGATTATATAAGGGATTATAATGAATTTAGGGAATACTTAAACAAGTATTAGGTTTTGGAGGAAACTCAATGGTTGAGAAGCTGCAAGAAAAATGGAATAAAATACCAGTAACTGTTAAGGTTTCTGTGTCTTACGCTGTATGCAGTATTATTCAAAAATGCATGTCCTTTATTACATTGCCATTGTTTACGAGATTACTTACAAAAGAACAGTATGGACAATATATTATATATTCTTCATGGTCTGGAATTTTAATGATTTTTCTTACACTTAATCTTGCGTATGGTTCTTTTCAAACGGCAATGATTAAATATAAGAATCAAAGAACAGAATATATAACATCAATTCAGGGAATTTGTTTACTTTTATCTTGTGTTTTCCTGGTTATGTATTTGCCTTTTAGAATTTGGTGGAATCGTTTGTTTGAACTTCCGACTGCATTTGTTATTTTAATGGTTTCCGAAATCATTTTTACAACATCAACGCAATTGTGGATGGGGCGAAATAGATTTGAGTTTAAATATAAGAGTGTAGTGACGGTTACATTGTTAACCAGTATTCTTTCCCCTATAATTGCATTCATTTTGGTATCTTTTTCAGATGCTAAGGGATATGCAAGAATATTGGGCTATGCGAGTATTAATATTTTTGTAGGTTGCATTATATTTATCTATAATAGCAGCTGTGGCAAGAGATTTTATAATAAAGAATTTTGGGAATATGCATTTGGTTTTAATATACCACTCTTGGCGTATTACTTATCACAAGTTATTTTCAATCAAAGCGATCGTATTATGATTAGTCATATGACAGGAAGAGCAGATGCAGCAATGTACGGAGTTGCATACAATCTTGCAATGATTCTTAATTTTGTTTTGAATGCAATTAATGGGTCTTATGTTCCGTGGATGTATGAAAAGATAAAGGAAAATAAAGGGGAAGATAATCGATCTGTTTCTTTAGTGTTAATTGTTTTAATGGGATTGATGATTTTGTGTGTTATTTGGTATGCACCAGAGATAATAGTGATTATGGCAGGAAAACAATATGCGGCAGCAACATATGTTGTGGCACCAGTGGCAATGAGTTTGTTCCTTTTGTTCTATTGCCAACTTTTTATTAATGTTGAATTTTATTACGAAGAGAAGAATATGTTGGTGTATGGATCTATCGGTGCTGCATGCTTGAATATCATACTCAACTATTTACTAATACCGATATTTGGATTTGAGGCTGCGGGCTATACTACCTTAGCTAGTTATATTGTATTTGCAATTTCTAATTATTGTACTATGAGAATTGTTTTAAAAAAGAGAAAACTGCCAGATAATATGTATGATTATAGGGCGTTAATGTTGATGTTTGTGTTGTTTGTACTGAGTGGCTTTCTGGGAGTTGCATTATACGATAGTTTGGTAATAAGAATTATAATTACAATAATTGTTTTATGTTTGCTGATTGTTAACAAAAATAAATTCATGGATGCATTGGGAAGATTAAAGGGAGATGGATTAGATGAACAAAGAAAGGTTAAAGAGGATTAAACTGATTTACTATCCGTATAAGATTATTAATAAAATTAGTGGCAATGTGAAATGGAAATATAGTGAATTTATTTCTTTGAAACAATTAGGAAGTTTGTCGAAAAAAAGAAAAAATTCTAACACTATAAACATTATATTTATAGTACAATATATTCCTTCTTGGGAAAAAGCAGATTATTTATATAAATATCTAGAAAAAAAAGATAAATTTGCTTTAAAGATTCTTTGTGTGCCTAATAATATTGAGTATCCATTTGATTCTGACAATGAAGTGTACGAATATTTTTTAGAAAAGGGATATTCTGTAATTAATGCATGTACTGAAAATGGTTGGTTTGATATAGGCACAATTGAGTCTGATTATATATTTACGTTTAGACCATATGACCACTTTATGCCTAATGAGTATTCGGCAAGAAATTTGAGTAAAGCAGGAAAGTTATGCAATATTATTTATGGTCCGCCTATGACAGAAGAATTACAAAGGGTGGTTTATGATCGATTCTTTTTTAATTATGTATCTATTTTTTTTGCAGAGAGCGAAGAAGCAAAACAATTTTTTGAAAAAGGGCATCAAAAGGGTGTGAAAAAGGGACTGCAGCGTGCAATATTTTGTGGTATGCCTATTTTGGAATATATAAATAAAAAAGATTTTGAAGATGAGATTTCGGCATGGCACGAGTCTGGTCGTCCTAAATTATTATGGACACCAAGATGGAGTACTGATAAAAGTATAGGAGGAAGTCATTTCTTTGATTACAAAGATGATTTGATAGAAGTAGCGGAAAAAGGATATTGTAATTTAATTATACGTCCGCATCCGCTAATGTTTTCTAATTTTGTAAAAACTGGTGAGATGACGAAAGAAGAGTATATAACATTTTGTAAGATGTGCAAGGAAAAGAATGTTTTGATAGATTTATCTGAAGTATATTTGCGTACGTTTATAGACACAGATATTTTAATTACAGATTTATCATCTATTGTTCAAGAGTTTTTTGTGTTAGGTAAACCCATAGTATATTGTCCGCCAAGTGCGGATGTGCATCAAACTAAAACGATGAAAAAAATTGTATCAGCATGCTATATTGTAAATGATTCTATAGAATTAAATACTGTATTGATGAATTTGTTGAGGGGAGATGATATACTTTTTGATAAACGGAAGAAAGTATTTGACGAATTGTTTGGAGAAACTATTGACTGTTCGTGTGAACTTATTACAGACTTTTTAATTGAAGATTTTGGAGGAAAAGAATGAAAGCGTTAATTCTCAATTCAGGTCTTGGTTCCAGAATGGGCGATTTGACATCAGAACATCCTAAATGTATGACAGAGATTTCTGAAACAGAAACTATTCTGTCTCGACAACTTAGTTTATTGAAAGATGCAGGGATTGAAGATGTAGTTGTTACTACGGGATATTATGATCAGGTTCTTATAGAATATTGTGATTCGTTGGATTTGGGACTCGATATTGTATATGTAAAGAATCCTAAATATGATCAGACAAATTATATTTATTCAATTTATTGTGCAAAGCAATATCTTGAAGATGACATTATTCTTATGCATGGAGATTTAGTGTTTGAGACCTCTGTACTGGATGATTTATTACAGTGTGATGAATCTTGTATGAAAGTATCATCTACTTTATTGTTACCAGATAAAGATTTTAAGGCTGTCGTTAGAGATGGGGAGGTTAAGGCTGTAGGAATTGAATTTTTTGATTTAGCAATGGAAGCACAGGCACTTTACAAGCTTAACAAGAAAGATTGGATGATTTGGCTTGATAAAATTATAGAGTATTGTGAATCGGATAGAAGAAACTGCTATGCAGAGGTTGCATTAAATGAAGTTACATCTGATTGTCATATTAAGGCATATGATGTTGGAAATAGGCTTTGTTCTGAAATTGATGATCCGGAGGATTTAAAAATGGTATCTAAAAAATTAAAGGAAATTGAAAATAGGACGGTCTATATGAGTTTTTCTACTGATATGGTACATAGCGGACATATTGAGATTATTAAGAAAGCATCCCGGCTTGGCAGATTAATCGTTGGTGTCTTATCTGATGAGGCAGTGATGTCTTATAAACGTTTTCCGCTTTTGCCATATGATGAAAGAAAGGCTATGTTTGAAAATATCAAGGGCGTTGACAGAGTGGTTGAGCAGACAACCCTTTCTTATAAAGAAAATTTAGAGACAATTAAGCCGGATTATGTAGTACATGGCGATGACTGGTGTGTAGGTGTGCAAAAACCAATCAGAGATGAGGTTTGTTCTGTACTTGCCTCATATGGTGGACAACTTGTTGAATATCCATACTCAAATGATAAAAAGTATGAAGAATTAGATCAGAGAGCAAGGGTAGAGCTATCGATTCCGGATGTTAGAAGAAAGAGACTTGGGAAGGTTTTGGGGATAAAGGGATTTGCTACCGTTATGGAGGCTCATTCCGGATTGACAGGGCTCATTGTAGAACACACAATGGTTACGGATAATAAAGGAGAAACTCATCAGTTTGATGCTATGTGGAGTTCTTCGCTTTGTGATTCTACTTTGCGTGGAAAACCAGACATTGAGCTTGTTGACATGACTTCAAGATTCAAATCCGTTGACGAAATTATGGAGGTAACAACAAAACCGATTATTTTTGATGCGGATACGGGCGGGCTTACAGAACATTTTGTCTATACAGTAAAAACATTAGAAAGAATGGGTGTTTCTATGGTTATTATTGAAGACAAAAAAGGCTTGAAAAAGAATTCCTTATTTGGTACAGAAGTAAAACAAACGCAGGCAACGATTGAGGAATTTTGTGAGAAAATCAGGGCAGGTAAGAAAGCACAAAAGACAAGGGAATTTATGATATGTGCAAGAATAGAATCTCTTATTCTGGAAAGAGGAATGGAAGATGCGCTTGAGAGAGCATTTGCATTTACAGGGGCGGGAGCAGATGCAATCATGATTCATAGCCGTAAAAAAGATCCTGCGGAAATTTTTGAATTTGTAGAAAAATTTAGAGAAAAGGATTCGGCAACTCCGATTGTTGTTGTACCTACTGCATTTAATGCAGTAACAGAAGAAGAATTTAAGGCGCGTGGTGTCAATATTGTTATTTATGCGAATCAATTTACACGTACGGGATTTCCGGCAATGCAGAATGCGGCAGAATTGATTTTGAAAAATCATAGAGCAAAAGAATGCGATGATATATGTATGCCGTTTAAGGATATTATTCGATTGATTCCAGAGGATTTTTAGGATGTGTTATGCTATCCCTGTATAATTTATTATGTGGGGATGGCATTTTCGATATTATAAAGGAGTTAACAGATAATGCAGCAGATAATAGAGGTAGAGTCTTCATATAAAAAGTTAGATGATTATTTGAAGAAAACAAATGAAAAGAAATTATTTCTTGTATGCGGAGAGTCTATAAATAAATTGGCAATAAACGAATATTTTAACACGCTTGAAAAACGGTTAGGTATACAAGTGGTTCGCTTTAGCGAGTTTCAGCCGAATCCGAAATATGAATCCGTAGTAGAAGGTGTACAACGATTCAATCAGGATGGATGCAGACTTATCATTGCAGTTGGCGGTGGCAGTGCAATGGATGTTGCAAAATGTATTAAATTATATTCCCGCATGAATCCGGATCAAAATTATCTGGAGCAACCAATAATACCGAATAATATTACACTTGTGGCGATGCCTACTACAGCAGGGACAGGATCGGAAGCTACCAGATTTGCGGTAATATATTATAATGGCGAAAAGCAATCTGTAGCGGATGACAGTTGCATTCCAAGTACAGTTTTAGTGGATCCATCGGTGTTGGAAACACTTCCGGAGGATCAGAAAAAAGCAACTATGTTAGATGCTTTATGTCATGCTACAGAATCATTTTGGTCTGTGAATGCAAATAAGGATAGTCAAGTATATGCAGATAAAGCCATAAGAATGATATTGGAAAATTATCATGGATATCTGGATAATACAAAAGAAGGAAATATGAATATGTTAAAGGCTGCTAATATAGCCGGAAGAGCAATTAATATTACGCAGACAACGGCCGGACATGCGATGTGTTATAAGCTTACCAGCCTTTATGGTATATCTCATGGATATGCTGCAGCCCTTTGCGTATCCAAACTCTTTCCGTATATGATTGAGCATGTAGAACATTGTATAGATTCAAGAGGTGAGAGTTATTTAGTGGACACATTTGCCAAGATTGCAGATGCATACGGATGTGAAAATGCGAACGAGGCTTCACAAAAATTTGATTCGTTATTAGATGAATTAAATGTGAAAATACCTTCAGTACAAGAGGAGGATTATGACATATTGATGCATTCCGTTAATCCAACTCGATTAAAGAATAATCCGGTAGAGTTAGATATACAGTCAATTAATAGATTATATCATCAGATTTTTGAAATTAAATGAGGCAATGGAGGAAAGAGAAATGAAGGTAGAGAAGTTATTAGAGATTATTGGAGCTGATTTTTATACAGGGGTTCCGGATTCACAGTTAAAGGCTCTTTGTAATTATTTAATGGGTACATATGGAATAGATCCGAAGCATCATGTAATAGCTGCAAATGAAGGAAACTGTACAGCACTTGCTGCAGGATATCATCTGGCTACAGGCAAGGTGCCAGTGGTTTATATGCAGAATAGCGGGGAAGGAAATATTATTAATCCGGTTGCTTCGCTGCTGAATGATAAAGTATATGCAATACCGGTTGTGTTTATTGTGGGCTGGAGAGGGGAACCGGGAATTCATGATGAGCCGCAGCATATTTATCAGGGAGAAGTTACTGTCAAACTTTTGGAGGATATGGGCATTAAACCATTTATAATTACAAAAGACACAACAGATGATGAAGTTGCGTCAGTAATGCAGGAGTTTAGAGATATCCTTGCAACCGGAAAAGATGTGGCATTTGTAATAGGAAAAGGTGCATTATCGACGGATGTTACAGTGGAATATAAGAATGATAACAAAATGGTTAGGGAGGAAATTATCCAGCATATTGTAAAGGTGTCAGGAGAAGATCCGATTGTGTCTACAACCGGAAAGGCCAGCAGAGAGTTGTTCGAGACAAGAGTTACAAATAATCAGAGTCATAAGTATGATTTTCTTACAGTGGGATCAATGGGGCACAGTTCTTCTATAGCACTTGGGGTGGCGATCAATAAGCCGAATACAAAGATATGGTGTATAGATGGTGATGGAGCAGTACTTATGCATATGGGTTCCATGGCTGTTTTAGGGGCAAATTCACCGAAAAATATGGTGCATATAGTGATCAATAATGGAGCACATGAGACCGTTGGGGGAATGCCTACGGTAGCATCCAAGATTGATCTGGTTGGCATTGCAAAGGCGTGTGGCTACCCATATGCTGTATGTGTTGATACGTTTGAGGCATTGGATCGGGAATTAGAGGCTGCAAAGGAAAGAGACGAGCTTAGTCTGATTGAAATAAAGTGTTCAATTGGAGCGAGAGAGGATCTGGGAAGACCAACAACGACAGCGATTGAGAATAAGGAAAGATTTATGGAATATATAAAAATAATTTGATAATATAAATTTGACAAGATATATAAAAACATTTTGGATGCATATGACTGAAATTGTAGGATGTGCTTTTCCACAATTGCTTTTGTGCAAATTAACAAAATTCCATAAAAGGTTTCCTTTTTTTTGGTAATGTGGTACAATGTTAGCAATAAACTTATGAGAGGTCTTGCATATGCGTATTGGAGTTGGAAGAAAGAAATTAAGAATGGGCGATTTGCTTGTTGCAGCAGGGGCAATTACAGAGGAGCAGTTGCAGCAGGCACTGACGTTACAGAAGGAGAAAGGACAGAAGTTAGGAAGAACACTTGTCGAAGAGGGGTTCATCAGTCAGGAACTTCTGATTGCAGTATTAACACAGCAGTTAGGAGTGGAATTCATTGATCTGAAGGCATGCAAGTTTGATGATGATGTACTGAATCTGATACCGGAAGATATCGTTATGAAGTACAATGCGGTTCCGTTAGGATATGATGAGAACAATCCGAATGTACTGAGGGTGGCAATGGCGGATCCGATGGATATTATTGCTACAGATGATATTTCCATTGTTACCGGGTGTCAGATCGAAGTGCTGCTTGCAATGGAAGAAGACATCCAGTCTACGATTGGCAAATATTATGGTAATCACCAGGCGATGGAAGCTGCGGAAGCATACCGGAAAGAACGTGAACAGAGTATGCTTTCAGAGGCGGAAGAGGAAGAAGCCAATGCAGATATTGAGAATTCGCCGATTGTATTATTGGTAAAACAGATATTAGAGGGCGGTGTAAGACAGAGAGCATCCGATATTCATATCGAACCGTTAGAGTCTTCGGTTCGTGTTCGTTATCGTATTGATGGTGTACTGAAACAGGTAATGTCGTATGACTACTCCCTGCTTTCCGGCATCTGTGCACGTCTGAAGATTATGGGTGGTATGGATATTTCGGAGAAACGTAAACCACAGGATGGTCGTATCTCTATTATGGTTGACCGGAGAGAGTTTGATATCCGTGTGTCTATGCTGCCAACAGTATATGGAGAGAAGACGGTTATGCGTCTTACTTCGAAGGAAGGTCTGACCAGACCGAAGTCCGGACTTGGTTTCTCGCCGGAAGAGGAAAAGGTATTCGATGGAATCTTAAGTAATCCACATGGAATTATCCTGGTAACAGGACCTACCGGTTCCGGTAAATCTACTACACTGTATACCGCGCTTAGTGAGCTGAATACAGAGGAAGTTAATATCATCACCGTTGAGGATCCGGTTGAGGCGAATATCGATGGAATCAATCAGTGTCAGGTTAATGAGAAAGCAGAGATGACATTTGCGGCTGCCTTACGTTCTATCCTGCGTCAGGATCCGGATATCATCATGATCGGTGAGATTCGAGACGGCGAGACAGCGGATATTGCGGTTAAGGCCGCTATTACCGGTCACTTGGTTGTATCAACACTGCATACAAACTCAGCGGCTTCTACTGTAACACGTTTGATCGATATGGGAATTGAACCATATACGGCGGGTGATGCGTTGGTAGGCGTTATCGCACAGCGATTAGTGCGTAGATTATGTACATGTAAGCAACCTCGATATGCAGAAGATTACGAGAAGAAATTATTAGGAGTTCCTGATACGGAAGAGGATGTAGTGATTTATGAACCGAACGGATGTCCGTTATGTAATGATACCGGATTTTCAGGACGAATCGGTGTATACGAGATGATGGCGGTTACAAGAAGTCTGCAGCAGGTTATCGCAAGGAATGCTCCGGCGAATGAGATTGAGAGGCAGGCTTTGGCAGAGGGAATGTCCACATTGAAATTAAGCGTTGCCAGACATGTATTGAATGGAATAACCTCTATGTCCGAGATGCGTAAGATCGTTTACGAGGCAGGAGATCAATATTAAGAGGAGACATAAGAACGGTTGGAAGAAACCGGAGACAGAGAGTGTGAAAGGGGAAGAAAGATGATAGATATTAAGGAGTTATTGACATTTTCAGTAGAGCAAAAGGCATCAGATGTACATATTGCGGTAGGAATCCCGCCGAAACTTCGTATCAATGGTAAATTGATCGAAGTAGAATGCCCACCGTTAGAACCGATGGATGCGGCAGAGATGATCGGTGCCACAATGAACGAACGTCACAAACAGATACTGAAAGAAAGAGGAGAGGTTGACTTCTCATTTGATTCGGATGAGACCGGACGTTTCCGTGTGAATGTATTTATGGATCGCGGTAATATGGCGGCTGCTTACCGTCGGGTTGAGACGGTGATTCCAAGACCGGACCAGTTGGGAATTCCGAGTGAGGTTGTTGAATTATATAAGAAGAAACGTGGACTTGTACTGGTAACAGGACCTACCGGTTCCGGTAAGTCAACAACGCTGGCGTCTATCATCAATAAGGCGAATGAGAACCTGACAGATCATATTATCACATTGGAGGATCCGATTGAGTATGTGCATCACCACAAGAAGTCAGTTGTGAATCAGCGGGAAGTTGGAATGGATACATTAAGCTATGGTAATGCATTACGTGCAGCACTTCGTGAAGATCCGGATATTATTCTGTTAGGAGAGATGCGTGACTTAGAGACAATCTCTACTGCGATTACTGCGGCTGAGACTGGTCACTTGGTATTCTCAACTTTGCATACAATTGGTGCAGCGAATACAATTGACCGTATTATTGACGTGTTCCCGACACATCAGCAGCAACAGACCCGTGTGCAGTTAGCGATGATTCTGGAAGGTGTAATTTCACAGGCACTTGTTCCGGCAGAAGATGGACGAGGCCGGGTGGCAGCGTTTGAGGTAATGTTCGGAAGTGCAGCAATCCGAAGCCTGATCCGTGAAGCAAAGACCCATCAGATCCAGTCAACGATCCAGACAAGCAGACAGATGGGTATGATCACATTGGACGATCATTTGTTTGAATTGTACAAAGAGGGAGCAATTAGTCGTGAAAATGCACTAATATACGCGCAGGATCAGGTTGCAATGAAGAAAAAAATGTAGGGCGTTGTATATATTTCATAAAAAAACGAATTTATGTTAATTCAATGTTGCAATTTTGAACAAAATGGTTTATTATCATAAAAAGGAAATAGATTGTTAATAAAATGTTCATAATTTGTTCGGGTGAATATCGAATGGATTAGGAGCCAGAATGAGACGAATGGTGGAGGAGTTGTATGGCACAGTTTAATTATAAGGCTGTTGATAAGAATGGTAAGGCGAAAAAGGGTACCATTGATGCAGCAGACAGAGAGAAAGCACAGGAGAAACTGAAATCAGAAGGCTTGGCTGTTACGGAGCTGAAGGATGCAGGAGAGGCAAAGGCAAGTTTTAGTCTGGGTAAGAAGAAGGTTAAGAGTAGAGATCTCTCTATCTTGTGTAAGCAGATGGTGAGTATCTTGAATGCAGGTGTTACGGTAATCACAGCATTGGACATGCTCTCGGAACAGATGGATAACAAGACATTGAAGAACGCATTGATAGAAGCAAAGATCTATGTGGAAAAGGGTGGTACATTGTCAGATGCAATGCGTCTGAATCCGGACATCTTCCCGCCAATTATGATCAACATGGTATCCGCCGGAGAAGCTTCCGGAAGTATGGAAACGTCATTTGATCGTCTGTCTACGCATTTTGAGAAAGATGATGCGTTGAAAGGTAAGATCAAAGGAGCACTGACTTATCCGATTGTTGTAATGATTGTAGCTGTTTTGGTTATTATTGTCGTTATGATTGCGGTTATTCCGAACTTTGTAGAGATGTTTGCGGACATGGGAACTCAGCTTCCACTTGCAACTCGAATGATGATGGCAGGAAGTGATTTTATCTTACATAAGTGGTTTATCTTGTTACCAATCATTATTGCGATTGTAGTTGGATTGAAATTTTTCTTTGCTACACCTACTGGTAAGCTCTTATCTGCAAAAGTATCCATTAATGCACCAATCTTCAGTGATCTGGTAATTAAGTCGAATGCATCACGTTTTTCCAGAACCTTGAGTACATTGATGGGTGCAGGTATTCCGATGCTGGATGCAATCGAGCAGGTTGCAAAGATGATGGATAATGTAATCTTCCGTGAAGGTTTAATGAACACAAAGACACAGGTTGCCAAAGGTCTTCCTTTATCGAAGCCGTTGAAGGATATGGATGTATTCCCGACAATGCTGGTACAGATGGTTAAGATTGGTGAAGAGACCGGTAATATTGAAGATATGATGGAGAAAGTTGCGGATTTATACGACCGAGAGGTTGATCTTGCAACGGAATCTCTGACACAGGCAATGGAGCCTCTTACAATGGTTCTTATGGCAGGTATTGTAGGCATGATTGTAGCTGCTGTATATGGACCAATCCTGAGTATGTACGAAGGTATTGATAATATGTAATTCTTACGAGCCATGCACAAGCACAGCTAAGAGCAAGTTGGACAAGCTTGCTTGTAACAACTTGTTGTTAGTTGTGCTTGTATACGGCGACAAGCCACAGCGAGACGATAGTCGAGCTGGTATGGCTACTTAATCTGGTTAATTCTGCTGATGACCAGGGCAGTTTTAATAAAAATTTTTTATAAGAAAAGGAGAGATTATTATGAAAAAAACAAACAAAGGTTTTTCTATGGTCGAGCTTATTATCGTTATCGCGATTATGGCTATCTTAGCAGGTGCTCTTGCACCAGCACTTATCAAGTACATCAACAAGTCTAGAATTTCTACAGATATTCAGACTGGACAGACAATTGCAACAGCAATTCAGACTGCTCTTTCGAATGAGACAGGATATGATTGTGCTGTTGCATTAGGAACAGGCTCAATTGAGTTTACTGATGACTATTATGGTTCATCACAGAATAATGTGTTTAAGAAATCTGTTGCATCTACTGTTGGCGGTACAAAAGCACCAACTATTAAATCGAAGAAATGTGTAGCAAAAACATCTAAGTCGACAACTAATACTAACAAACATTTCTTCTTCAAAGTTGATCCTGCCAAAAATGAAGTGTTTGTATATATTGGCGGAGACCATCAGGTATATCCTACAGCTGATAAATGCTTAACAGACGATGAAGAAACTAATTGTGCACACTAATTGATAGTATATTATACAAACGCATCCTCATTCGCGAGGATGTGTTTGTGTAGTGTATGAGAAAGGATTAAGATGAAACACATAGGTTTGGTGCTAGGGGGATTGTTTAGTCTGCTTTGTGGATTTTCTGAGGAGCTTGCAGGATTTCTCGTAGAAATGGAGAAAGATACATATTGCAAGAGTTGCAGTCAGAAAGGCAATTGTATTGCACTGAAAAAAGTATATAGTGTAGGCGGTGAATCGGATTTTCTCAATGAATGGATGCTGGTCACTTTCTTTTTAGTACGGAAACGATGTGAATTCATACACTATAAAAAAAACTATCGGCGCTATGTGTGGATGCTGATAGGCTTTATTGCGTTTATAATTCCTTTTTGGTCGAAGGAATTTACGCTGATAGGCTTTTTATATGGAATAACGGGAATTGCACTGTTGTTTTTAACAATAGTGGATTGGAATTCTCAATATATTCCGTTTGAATGTAATGTGTTAATTTTTTTATGCGGACTGATTCATTTATATACGAATTTTTCTAATTGGTTGGATTATATAATTGGTCTTTTTGCGGTCAGCGGTTTTTTGTTATTGTTGGATCGGATTTCTACTCCTGTGTTAAAGAAACAATACGGAGAGGATGTGGATCAGGTAATAGGGGACGGTGACATCAAATTAATGGCAGCGACTGGCTTACTATTAGGCTGGAAACTTAATTTTATAGCATTAGGGATTGGCTGTGTTATGGGGTCAGTAATACATCTTATCTTAATGAAGATTAAGGGAAGCGGGCACAGGCTTGCTTTCGGCCCGTATTTATCTTTGGGCGTTTATATTACAATGATATGCGGTGAACAGCTTGTGAGCTGGTACCTGAATTTTTTGGGCGTGAAGCCCCTTTAGAATAACTTCTGATTAGCGAGGGAGGCTACGATATGGCAAAAAGTAACAAAGTCTTAACAGTAGAGATAACAAACGAAAGTATTACAATTATTGAAGTGTCACCTTCAATAAAGAAACAGACAAACGTACATAATGCGTTGATTTTTGAAACGCCGGAAGATGCTTACGAAGATGGAGCATTACGGGATGTTGAAAAACTTGCTTCTGCAATCCGGGAGCAGTTAGATGCAAATGGAATTACGAATAAGAATGTAATATTCATTCTTTCCTCCAGCAAAGTAGTAAACCGTGAGGTGTTAATTCCTGAAGTAAAGGAAAACAAAGTGAAGGGAATAGTGGATGCGAATGCATCGGAATATTTCCCGGTTAATATAGAAGATTATGTAGTTTCTCATTCTATATTAGAGCATGTAGTAAATGAAGATAAGAGTAAACAATTGAAATTAATGGTGGTTGCGGCTCCGCTTACAATGGTGAAGAGCTATTATGAACTGGGCAGTATGTTAGGGTTGAATGTGCAGTCAATCGATTATGTCGGTAACTCTATGTTACAGTTGATCAAGACACAGACAAGCGCAACAATGACAACGATGGTCATTCAGTTAGGCAGTGAGTCTACAATCCTTAACATTGTAAAGGGAGATACCTTATTGTTACAAAGAACGGTACCGTATGGAACGAATGCAGTTGTAACAGAGGTAATGGATGAAAAAGATGTAGATGCGACAACCGCAATGACACTTCTTCAGAATGAGAGACTGATTACAGTAGATTTTGACGATAATGCTGCAACAGGAGCATTTCGTTACCTGATCAATAATATTGGTCGTGTGATTGATTATTATGTAACAAAGAATCCGGATAAGCCGATCGATGACGTATTCCTTACCGGTGACGGAGCGTTGATCCGTGGTATTGATGGATTATTCAAGATTCAGTTGAATATTCAGACGAGAATTATGGACAGTTTATACAATGTAAAGTTTGATCCGAAGATCGATCTTAAGATATACAATCCGGTATATCTGATTGCTCCAATCGGTGCTGCGTTTGCACCAATGGGATTCCGTCCGACGGAAGTGAAGACGAAAGGATCAGCGTCAGATGCGGATCTGATGAAGTATGGAGTGGCAGTTCTGGTTGTTGGTGTGATCGTTGCTGCGGCATCCATTGGTGTTACGACGGTAATGAAGAACAACGAACAGGCAAAGCAGGCAAGTCTGAATGCACAGATTGCAGCAATTGCAGATATTGATCAGATTATAAGCGACTATGATGCAGTGGTTGCCAAATACAAAGATATCAAGACCATGTATGATCAGACAAGAACATTGAATGAAAACTTCAATATGTTGTTTGATGATCTTGAGAAGAATCAGCCAAAGGATGTGTCAATTCAGAGCTTTAATTCTTCTGATGGCGGGGTGAATATAGGTGCAACGGCGAAATCTCTGGATGCAATCGCAAAGTTTATCATTCAGTTAAAGAAGATTGAATGTATTGACAATGCATTTGTCCCGAGTTATACAGAGGAAGTGGATGATGCCGGCAATAAGACCTATACATTTACAGTGACTGCTAATTTTGTTTCGATGGTGCAGGATGAAGATGCCGAACTGGAAGAACAGAATACCGGTGATGCTACCTTAGATACACCGGCAGCAGAATAGGAGGGATGAATATGACATTAAAGAGTTCAGATAAAGCATTATTATTAGGAATCGTAGGTGTTGCAATTGCAGTTTTGGCGATTATATATGTTGCAAAACCAAACATTGATACAATGAACAGTGTGAAAGCTGAGAATGAACAGCTTCAGGCAAGATTGAATGAATTGAACCAGAAACAGGCAAACAGAGATCAGTATCTTGCAGATACGGAAAAATATCAGGGCAAATTTGATGAAGTGTTGAATTCTTTCCCTGCTGATCTGAATCAGGAGATTAGTATCATGTTTGTAAAAGGGATTACAACAGATAATGATTTTACGGTATCCAGCTTAGGATTGGGTGAGAAAGAACAGTTCTATACACTTGGCATGAATGGTGGAGATGCGGCACTTACAGATGGAACAGCAGATGCTGCTGCAACAGAAGCTGCCAGTACAGAGGCTGCCAGCACAGAAGCGACAACAGAGGCTGCGGCAGGCACAGAATTGACAGAAGGTGCTCCTGCTGATACATCAGCTTACCAGTGTTATCGCGCATCATTCCCGATTACATATACAGGAAGCTATAAGTCATTAAAGGATGTGGTATCTTATGTAGATAATTATTCAGACCGTATGACTATTAATTCTATAGATATTGCATATGATGAAGAAGCAGATGAGTATTCAGGTAACATGACAATGATGTGTTATGCCATTGAGAGTGCAGATCGTCCTGAACGTCAGATTGAGTTGAATGAGGTACAGACGGGTGTAAGCAATATCTTCCAAGGTGGAAGTGGCTCCGGAAGCAGTGACAGTGATTCTGAGAAATTGAATAAGTATGATGAGAATGACGGAGCTGCTATTTCAAGCAACTATGATTTCTATGCAATGTTGAATCCTTCCACAAGTGATGTGTCTGCTAAGGTAGTAGGACAGAACGGAACAGGCAAAGAGGCATCAGTTATCTCTAACAGTGATAATACAGTATCAACATTAAGTTTTGATTTCTATGAGAAAGATGGAAAGAATTACTGCAAGTATACATTAGACAATTCTACTTCTTATGAAGCAGAGGTTACTTCTGCAGAAGATGTGAAATTATTATTACAGTCTTCAGCAAGAAAAGATGGTGATGATAAGGTAGGCATTCGTGTAACAATTAATAATACAACGAAGCTTCCGGTTTATGTAAAAGTAACAGGCGACGATGCTACATCTGCACGTGTTGAGATTGCAAGCAAGACAGGTTCAGTGAAAGTGTACAAATAAGAAATGGAGTGATTCATGTAATGAACAAATTCCACAATAAAGGTGTAACATTCTTTGAGATTGTTATTGCTGTTGCAATTTTTGCAATTCTGATGTGCCCGATCGTAGCAAAATTAATTGAGGCGATGAAGATATCGGATTCTGCCAAGGTTGCACAGAATAAATATGAATTAGCAGAGAACTTGATTGAAAATGTTAAGAATTCTTCTGATTTTATGCCGGAACAAACAGTAGCGGCAACGTCGACTGCGTTGCCGGAATATTCCTTGACGAAAGCGACAACGAATAGCTTTCTGACAGAGATTACAGATGGAAGTGTAACAAAGTATCCAAATTCTTCTGACTCTACAGTTCATGTGGCAAAGTATAAACAATCAGATGGAACGGAAACGGAGATACCATACAGTGATTATGTGTTAACCGGCAAGTCAAAGGTTGGAAAACAAAAAAAAGATTGTTATTATGCGATATCTGTAAGTAATGAAGGGTATGCTGCGTTACAGTCGGAAGGAAAGCTTGTTGATAACCCGAATAATTCTACGTTGTCAACAATTGAGAATCTGGATGCGAATAAAGTTGCATTAATTAACGGAACAATCGGTAACTATGATTCCACTGTTACCAATGCATTTATGTCGCAGAAGTTGGATATCTTAAAAGTCGGTGACAGGAATCGTTGGGAACAGTATACCAAGCAGCAGGCAGAGATTGTTGCATTCCCGAATGATACAGTTACCCGTGTAATTGAGGTTTCGATCAAGAGTGATAACGGAGATAAAGCGAGTGGTAAGAGAAAATATACGGTGACTTGTAAGTTACGGTATATGGAGAATACAAACATCAAATTAAAAGATGGAATCTATGCCGGTAAGAGTTTGAAGGAGTATTTGGAACCAATTGAATATGTACCTTATGAGAAGACATTTACCGGAAAGCTTCCTCACATATATCTGATGTATAATCCATGCTTATATAATAGTAATTATATGGCGGAAGATTATATTGTATTAGATACTTCACAGATGGATCCGACAGAGGCGGATGATGCAAAATCAAAAGTTGAGATGTATGTAATTGAGACTGCAGAACAATTTTCGGATACTGCCGCAGCTGCTTATAAGGAGGCCTACAAAGAAGTAACAGGAAAAGATGTAAGTGATGCTGCAACCAAATATTTGATGAACAATAAGACAATCCGGGATCGTTCGGATGTTAAGATCAATATTATTGGTGCAACTACGGCAACATCAAATGCATCCAAATATGTGACAATTTATAATAACTTTAATATTGATCCGGCTACAGATATGAATTTGCCGGATACGGTGTCCAGTTATGCAAGTTTACCGAACAATTCACCGCTGAAGGAGTCTTTGGATAAAGCTTATCAGGATGGATTGACAGATAATAATAAGAAAAACAGTAACGTTGTATTAACCAATCAGTATCCGAACGATATGTTAGAAAATGCTCATCCAACGTATTATGAGATGTCAACAAGACAGATTAAAAAATTGGAGAGTGCAAAATCAGCGGCTTCGCCGTTGTATGATGTAAAAATATATTTGTCAGATACGGCATTTGATACATCGGATTATAGTTCTTTACAGGCACAGTTAAAGTCTATGACACCAACAATTTCAGGAACGAAGGGAGGAAACTGATAAATGATGAAAAAGATCAAGAAAAAGCTGAATAATCAGGGTAATACATTTATCATGGTTGTAGTTTCCTTATCGTTTCTTGCAATTTTAACAGCTTCTTTGCTTGTTGCAATTGCATTGTGCTATCGTTTGAAGATTATGGATATTAACTCGCGGGATAACTTCTATTATCTGGAACAGGCGATGGATGAGATATATGCGGGTGTCGGTAAAGATGCAATGGATAATCTGAATCAGGCATATTCTGACACATTGGAAGTCATTGTATATTATGATACCGACAGTAAGTCTTATGTAACGATGGATAATGAAGTTGCAAATAGAATTATGAAAAAGACTTACATGAAACTGGTCAAGGATAAAGCAACCAGTAAATATACTACCAAGGATGAGGCATTAGCAAGAATCAAGAGCTTTATATCGAATCCATATGATGCATCAACAAATGCAGAAGGTGTACAGTGTACGATTGCTAATGTGGATCTGAGTGAAAAAGATAATGACAATCTTACGATTTTGAATCTTGAGTTAAGTCGTACAGCAAAATATTCAGCGACCGGATTGGGACAGAGAGGTAAGACGGATTCTTTTACACAGAAGATTTCTACAGATCTTGTAATTGGAGAACCGCAGTTTGATGTGTCGTTTAATACAATTGAAGCATCATTGAATGATCTGTTTTCATTTTCTATGATTGCGGATAAAGGTGTTGATATCCGCAATGCATATAAGGTAAATGTTGCAGGTGATATCTATGCGGCATCTGATTTCTATAATAAAGATTATAATGGAACAACGAATAAGACCATTGGAGATTCAACAAGTAATCTGTATACGAAATTGAAAAACAAAATAAACGAGCCATCTACGGATCCGACATCAAAGGATAAAGCAGCAGAAGAAGTTGAAAAATATAAAGTTAAGATTTCTTCCAAAGAAGATAACAATGCAAACGGAGTGCAGGAAACAAGCATGTATTCCGGCATTTATATGAGCAATTCCAATGTTGTTATCACTGCAAGTAAACTGATTGTCCCAGGTACAATTGCAGCAATGAATACATCTACATTGACGGTCAGTGGTATTAATGGCAATCGTGTCGGCAAGACAGATATCTGGGCTGACAGCATTGTATTAGGTGGTTATTCTTTGAAAAAAGCAGGAAAGACATTAGTTGGTTCTGATGTGTCATTGAATGCAAATTGTTATATTTCTGATGACTTGGAAGTAAATGCAACCGGAGCAAAGGTTGCAGTTATCGGAACGTATTATGGATATAATAATTCAACAACTGACACAAGATCATTTACTACACCGTTCTTAAATGCAAATGGTGTTGCAAATGGTAAGACATGGAATGCAGAGAAAGATCAATATCAGACAGGTCAGGCTCATTATAACAGTAGTGCGGTTATCCTGAATGGTGAGAATGCAACATTGGATCTTAAAGATGTTACTTCAATGTATATTGCCGGTCAGTCTTATATCGAGATGTCAAAAGATACAACAACGACAGAAGAAGATAAAGAATATTCTTATACAACAGTAGATGAGAATAACAATGATGTTGTCAAGACGGATACAGAAGAAAATGTTGAGATTAAAACATTTACTTATCTGAGTAAGGGTGTTCAAAAGAACAAAGATGGTTCAACCAGAACAGATCCAAGTGGTAATCCGTTAGGAGATAATTATACATCTACCGGAACAAACAGTAATCAGGAATTTACAGCGATTCAGGACTATAAGACCGGTGAGGCTGTATCTATTAAGAGTAATCAGTTAGCCTATATTCCACCTAGTGCAATTATGACGGATAATAATGGTAATTATTATGTCACTATGCCGGAAGGTTTATGGGAAGTGGAACCATTTAACACATGGACAAATGCGGAGAGAAAGAGCCTGAAAGAAACACTCGGATATGTACCTGTTATCAAAACGGTTGTGTCTGGTAATACGAACTATTTCTTTGACTTCAGCAAGATTAATGAAGTTAAGAACGGAACATTAAGTCCGGTTAAGATGAATGAGTTCATTGCAGCATATAGTGAAGTGTTTACAGATGGATCAAAATCTGCAGCAGCATCTTATCTTACAGACATTACGGATTATGAAAACTTCAAGGTGAAATTATTAAATCTTCCAACAGAAGTGAATTCGAATAAGACAGATTATGATAAGATTTATTCAAATGCGGCTTTGACAGTTAAGAATGGAACAACCTTTAATATTCGGGCAAAGGGTGAATCCATTGATGCATTATTAGCAGCAGCAGATACAATCAATAAGAATGATGCTGTGAAAGCAGGCGAGACTGTAGACGAGAACGGAAACGTTGTGAAAGCACCGGAAACTATTGAGGTTACAGATACAAATGGTAATAAGAAGTCAAACAGTACATGGGGTAATGGTGTTACACTTGCAACTAGTGTTACACAGAATTTACAGAGCCAGTATCGTGAGATGAAATTATTATTAACAACACAGTCAAAGGATTCAACAGGTGTTGAAGTAGCACATGATATTGCAGAAAGTGCAATCACGCCAATTAATTATTTCTTTAAGTTTTCTTTATTTGGCACAAATTTAAAGATAGATGATATTTCCAATAAAAATGTGGAAAAATCCGGATACGGAATCTGGACCAATAAGGGTGATGTGACGATTACAGAGTCAGATGGTGTGAATATTAAGGGCATGATTATCTGTAGAGGTGACGTTAAATTTGATTCAAAGGTCAAGAGCTTTGAGGGTATTATTGTTACCGGTGGTAAAATATACGTTGACCATGATATGGACTTTGTAGCAAACGAAGAGGTTATCAAAGGACTACTGCGTACTTGTGAAGAAAACCGTAAGGAAAAGCCGGAGTATGAACAGATCTTAAAGTTATTCCGCAGCTATGGTGGTAATGAGTCACAGGATGAATTGACAAATCTTGATAATTCAGAATCTGCTACGAATATCAGTACAGTGCAATTTGCGGATATTCTGGAGTTTAGCAACTGGAAGAAGAACGTAGATGATGTTAGTTCAACAAAGTCAGGCAACTAGGGGGTGTTCGGATGAAGAGAAGTAATAAGGGATATTCTTTAGTTGAATTGTTGATCGTAATTGCGATTATGGCAATTCTTTCGGGTGTGGCAGTTGTTTCTGTTGGATTGATCAAGCAGGCAAGAGCAAGAGATGCTGTTCAAAGTTTTAATTCCCAACTGACAAGTGCCTGGTTACAGACCAAGGCGATTGGAGAAAAACAAGACAGTATGTATATGAAAGTTGTCAGAAACGGAAATCAGGCTGATTTTACGATCAGCCTGTATGACGGAACGACGAAGAAGGATTTATCCGGTGGCACGGTTGATAACAATGGACATGTGACTGCTGAGACAGGTAATATCACATTAAGCAAATATATTACGATTACATATACACCGTCAGATGCGGATCAGTTGGAATCCGGATATGGCAATGACAAAGGTACCGATGGCAGCGGTCAGTGGTATATCAAATTTGATAAAGCAACCGGTGCTGTACTAAAAGGTGCAGGAAAGTATGTATTTACTGATACAAAAGGTGATCTTGTCTCGACAGTGTATCTGGATGCGGCAACCGGTAACCATTATATTAAGTAGGAGGGGATAGCATATGAAGAGGAATCGAGGTTTTTCATTGATTGAATTATTGATTGCTATCACCATTCTTGCAATCATAATGGTAATGATCAGTGGATTTATGACATCTACAGTGAATTCACATACAAAGAATCGTAGAGAGATGCAGGTACAGGATGAAGCAATGCGGATTTATTCGCAGGTTGCAGATATGATCATGCAGGCTACATATGTGAGAATTACTTCTGCAGATGGAGAAGCCTATCAGTATAATAAGACGGACAAGAAGTTTGAAAAAGTGACACCAACGGTTTCGTTGAAACAGACTTTTGTACCGGATAATTATTGCAACTATGAATTGAATGGTCAATATGCAGATCGTAAGGTGATCGTAGATTATAAGACCTATAATCTGGTTGATGAGAACAATAAGGTTTATCCGAATGCCGGACCTGAGCAGACACCGGTTCCGCGTAATGATCTTGTGGATAAAGAAGACATAACCAATAATGTTGGTTTGCAGTCATTTCGTGCATTGTATCAGCAAGATACCACAGATCCGGATAAATATAATAGTTATTATATAAAACCGGAATATATTTATATTGAGTATAGTGATGCATATACGAAAGCAACAACGACAGAAGAGTCTGACAATGGTACACTTGTTAACAAGGTAACAGACACACAACAGTCGAGAAAATGCTTAATCCTAAAATATGACGAGACATCACGTAAATTATATATGTATCGTTACACGGGTACAGCAGATGTGCCGAAAACAGTAGGATATTACGAAGCAAAAGATTTGTTGGAATCACAGATTATGACAGATGATCAGACGGGTTATATATCAGATAAGATTAAATATTTATACTTAACAGCCAGACCGGATGATAATTCACTTGAACTTGCACTTCAGATCGAAGACGCAAAGAATGAAGGCTTTGTATATAATCTGAAAGAAACAGTAAACATTCGTAATAATAATGTATTGACAGTAAAACCACAGTTGAAACGTAAGAAGATTAACAGTACAACAGGTGGATCGGGCAGTGGTGGATCTGGTACACCTTCGGAAGGTGGTGGCGGTTCAGTTACTCCTCCTGAAGATGGCGGTGGATCGGCTACGCCTCCGGGTGAAGATGGAAATTGATGGAACATGACACAATTTATTAACAAAATGTTGTTAATTAGAAAAGGAGAAAGGATATGCTGAAAAACAAAAAAGGATTTCTGATTACAATTACATTATTGATAATTGCTGTCATGGGTGGTTCTGCAATCGCATATACACTTGCAGGAAACGGTGGCAAAGAATCAGAAACCATTAAGACAGAAGTGAATCAGTCATCGGCATCCTTATCCGGTAATCTTGGCTTTATGGAGTATGTCTCAAATATTGATTTAATTATTGAAGACTCTAATAATAGCAGTAGTTACCGGTATAAGATCGTGCATGTAGTACCAAAGAGTAATCAGAGTACTACCGTATCGAAATATGTATCTGATGATGTGTTCCGTACTTTGGTAATTAATGGTAATAAGGAAAGAGACGCTGAAATGCCAAAGGATCGAGTATCTGTTACAAGATTGGAGTTGGATTCTAATGTGAAAACAACAACTGCAATTGGTGATAATACGGCAGGTCAGATATTAGGAGCGGCAGATTTAATCTATATCGAATCACCGGATTATAATTCTTATCGGGGTAAGATGTCAGATGATATTTACTTGTATTTATCCGGTACGTATCTTAGCAAGAATAATAAACCAATGATTCTTGACAAAGTGAGTGAGAATACGACAGCAGAAGAGGAATTAGTGACAAATTCAACAAAAGCGTTTGTTAATGAAGTTGCTGATAACTATATCTATTCGCCGGTATTTGCATGGCCGACCAATAATGCTGGAGATGCAATGCAGAGCGCAGATGACTTCTTTGCAGGTAAAGATAAATCAAACTTCTTCCAGTTTGTTGTAAGTGATGAGCAGCCGGCTTCCGGTAAAGTGTTATGTTTAACCGGTGGCGGATCAGGCAACAATTGGATTGCACAGAATTTTGTGCAAGATAATATTGCTAAAATATATTATGGTAAAGCGGATAATTTTCCAGATGAATTTGAACTTACTAATCTGGATATCTCAGCTTTGACATCAGACTATCTGGATAATAACAAATTTGATTTTATCATCATTGAAAACAGTTCTATGGATTCAGTATTATCAGATGATGTCTACCAGAAGTTAGTTACTTTGGCAAATGGTAAGCAATACATCATTTTTGATGGCACGAATGTCATTGAGAAGAAGAATGATGAGGGCGGTAACAATTACCTTAAGTTGTTGGAAAGTGCAAGCGGATCAAATTCATCAAGAATGTTAGTAGTTGACAACGGATTCTTTGATGGTGCTGCAAGAAAGAAAGATGGAGCAAAGAAGATTGCTGATTTGATCAATGGTACCAATTATCGTGATTCTGATAATTCAGGAAGAAACGGTAAGAAGTTCCGTGTGTTAGAGATTCAGCCTTGTTATCCGATTGATCTTGCCAGAGCTGAGAAGAAGAGTTCTATGAGTAATAATGTTTCAAAAGCAGGACTCAAGGGTAATTATTATACAGATCCGGAAGCAAACCGGAAGAGTATGGGTAAGACAGTAGATGAAGTAGACAGTAAGGATGAATATTATGCGTTTGAGCTGTCTGTAGCAAAGATTGCAGCTGCAACCGGGTTGAAATCTACACAGATTGAAGTAGATAGCATGTCAACAGATGAATTTATATCAACAAAGGATGTTGTATTAGATACTTATGATCTGGTCTATATTGGTGGTAATGCTTCGGCATATCTTCCTTTGAAACTTACATTTGATTACCGAGGCGAGCAGGGTGTAATTCCGAATGCACTCAGAATGTATATGGAGCATAAGTTTGTAACCTCTTTTGTAATGTATACACATACAGGATCTGCTTACAAATTAAATACAATTGGTTCTTATAATAGCTCCGGTGGTGATGATTACATTCCGGCTAATTATGAAACTGCAGTTCCTTATGGACAGCTTGGAAATGAAAGAACTTCTACGGTTATGAATGGTAATGATCTGACATATTCCAAATATCAGGAATTGATTGATTATATCGATGCAGGTATGCCAATTATTTTTAGTGATGATATTTCAAAAGCATTTGAGAAGATTTATAATAAATCCAGATTAGAAAAATTAGCAGAACATGATATTGATCCGGATAGTAACATATATAGTCTCTTAGATTATGCATATAAGAAGTATAAGCCTTCTGCATATGCAGGTGTAGATGATAAGGTAGATACAAGTGCAGCATCTGCGGTGAATATTGTATGGAAATTTGATAAGTCAAGTGAGCGTAAACAGGAAAAACGGTATAAGAATACCGGAAATATTGCAGATAAAGATGCAAAATATGATTATCTGACTTTGTTCTCAACAAACAGTCAGCAACAGATTTATACAGTTATTCAGAATGCAGCAACTAGACCAAGTCTGAAGATTGTAGATGCACCATTAGATTATGAGCGTGGTAATGAATTGACATATAATACGAAGAAAGATAACTGTATGAACATCAAGGTTAAACTTGTATGTAAGTCAACGGATAAAGCTCAGAAATATGCAATTCGTTTGTATGTAGATAAGAATGGAAATGGATTGTATGGTGGTAATGATGATGCAGATGAGCTGGAGGATGAACTGGTTGCAGGTAAGAACAACAGTATAATTGTTGATGTTCCGGCTTATCAGGATGGAAGAACTGTTACTTCTCCTGAAGTCACATTGACATATAATTTTGAAATGGATGATTTCTACGGAATCGTGAATTGGAAAGCAGAAGCGGTATTGATTGACGGTAATAGTACAACGACAACCGCAACTGCCAGAAATTCAACACAGTGTGATGTGAAACGCGGATATGCATATTTTAAGCGTGAAGACAATGTAGAGAAGAAGGATGTACGTATTCTTCAGGTTATGCCAATTCAGAATTCTACGGCATCAAAAACAGATTTAGGCGCACAGGATCTGCATACATTATATATGTGTACAGAATGTCAGATGGCAGGATTTAAAGCAAAATATAATCTGTACTCTTTGGGTGGAGACAACTTGTATTATCATACAACAGGTTCTATGTCCTCCGGAGGAAATAATAATGTGTACTTAGGATTGCATGAACATAAATTTGGTATTGTAAGTTATGATTCTTCATTAAAGGCTGTGACATCTGCTGATGCGAAGTATAATAATGGTTGTGATAACTGGAATGATAATTTAGCTGATTCATTATCAGAAGATTATAATTTTGATCTGGATATCATGATGATGGATGAATATCATAAAGCATCATGGATCGTACAGGCAAATACGGTGAATGGCAAGGATCGTTTGATGAGTGATACTTCTGATCTTCCTGCGAAAGCAAAAGGTTATGAAAGTGATCAATATTCAGGTGATTATCGCAAAGATGAGAATGGTAATGAGATTACACCGATTGCTGGTGCAACATGGATTGAGTACTATGAGACAAAACGAGATGCGTTCCAGGAAAAATACGAGGCTGCTCAGTTGAAACTTGAAAAGAGCGGAATTGAGAATACCTTGGATGGAATGTTAGATGAGTTGAAGGAAAAAGTTGGAACACAGGGTGTCAATGGTTATATTGGTACAGTGACTGCTGATTCTATTACAAAATGGCAGGAACATAAAGCTTATTACAACTATTTCTTATTCTATGTTGGTTATGAGAACATCAATCCTGGTAACACCAAATATGATTATGATTTCTGGGTAAAATATATCAAGAATTATAACGCATGGGTGAAACTTCATGACGAGGTTGTAAAATATCAGCAGTTGTATAAGCAGTATTCGGTATATGCTTGTAAAAGTGATGAATGGTTAGACAGTAACTATGATATGGTTGTGCTTGGTTTTGCAACAGACTTCGGTGGAAAAGATTTAACAATGGCTGAATGTTCTGATATCAAGGCTTATGTACAGGAGAAGGGTGGCTCTGTTCTTCTTACACATGATTCAACAACCAGAATGCGAAATAAAGGTTCTGTTAATCTGACCAATGAATTACGATCTGTATTTGGATTGGATCGCTTCCATGCGACTGTGGAACAAACGTCAACAGGTGGTTCGGTTTCTGTTACGGATCGGACATCACAAATGTGGTATCTGGCTGATGGAGATGATTATTACGGTCCGATATTGCTGACCAATAAGAGTGCAATAATTAATGTTATTCGTGGAGAAAATAAGACCCTGACTTATGGGGGAAAGAATTTCTATAACGTAGAAAAAATTAATTATACAGATACAGTAAGTAATGGTGGTAATTTTAAGTTAAGCTTTAATGTGTACGATAGCAGAGATGACTATGATAATGGTATAAAGTCGACCTATGTAAAAGGAAGCGGTAGAGATTATACATTTGCATTGGACAAACAGGGACAAGAAACAATTGACTGGGGTGGATGGTTACATTACGATTCAACCAATGATTGTTATTACAGTAATGATATGGCTAAGTTGAATACTACAACTGTGAATGGAAGTCTGAAATTACCAATCTTCAAGTTCAGTGATAATAATAAGTATTTTATGACGACTAAGAATGTATTCTCATCAGGTAAGCTTACAGAGACGGTTGAGGATCGTGTGTTATGGCAGAACGCAATTGAGACACAGACAGCGGTTGGTAACTCTGGTCATGCTGATTTCAATATTATCAATCTTGTTGGTAATACAGACGGTGTTGGAATGTTGAATACGAATAACTGGGCACCTTCTAATTACCGATATGTGGAAATGAACCTGAATGACAGTATTTCATGGGCAGTTGGAACAACTTATCCGGTTGAGAATGTCGGTGGTACACGGTATGCAACTCAGATTAATGAAGGTGTTATTACGGTATATCCGTTCCAGTTAGATTCAGAAATTGCAATTGCACCAACACATTTCCAGACGTTAGCTGCGGATCTTGAAGATCCAAACATGACAGTATGGTATGCATTAGCAGGTTCTGATAATAAGAAAGCAGCAAAGTCCGGTGACACTTCAGGCGGAAGCAATAATGCAAAGATGTCAAATTCTTATTATGCAGCTTCACCGAATGATGGTATGGATAACTACTTCTTATATACTTATAAGAGCGGAAAAGGTACTGTAAATTACTGTGGTGCCGGTAACTCTGTTGTAACCGGTCCTGGTAAAAATAACTTATACGAACGACTTCTCTATGTGAACCTGGTTGTTGATTCTGTTAAGAATTCTGCATCCCGTCCAAAGATTACTTTGTATGACAAGGATGATAATAAGATTACAGAGGATTCAAATGGTGCATTGAAGTTAGATAAGAATGGCAATTATGTATATAACGTAACTAGTCAGACGGAAACTCCGGAATTTAATTTTGATGTGAAGTTTAGTTCTTTGACAGAATTACAAGAAGTGTATATGTTCTACGACTTAGATTATACCGATGGAACATTTGATGCACATAAGACGAATTGTGTGAATAGTACAAATGGTAAGATTGATGGTATCATGTCAAATAAATATAAGCAGAATGAGTCGCATGTATTAATTCACCATTATCAGGGACCTGAATTTGCTGAGAAAGATTCAGAAGGCAATGATCTGAAGTTATTGGATAAGAAAGCACATAAACTTGCGGATAAAGTAAGAAGTGGAAGATTCCAGGATACAACATTTGATCGTTTACAGTTGAATTCAGCAGCATATGCGAATGTATTGTCTGCAGATGAGCAAAGCAAAGATCATATGACAACAGCAGAGAAGAATACAACACTGGATTACTTCGCAAAATATGGTGGTTCTTATACATACCTGGTAATCTGGGCGAAGGACAAAGCGGGTAAGACGGCATCTGTTCGTATCAAGATTCAGTTAGAGAAGAAATTGTTTGACTTAACCGATAATACAACAATACAATTGCCGGACTATCAGTTCAAAGCAATGTATACAACAATGGATATTACAGATCGGACAAAGTATAATCTGTAAACAAAGTAAGGCAGATAGCCCTAAGAGAAATCTTAGGGCTATTTTTACGTTTCGGACTGTGGTATACTGACTAGAGAAAATGCAGGAGGCGATTATGAAGAATTTATATCCGAATCGATATTACGATAAGAAAGAAGATATTCCGGTAGAGCAGTATTATGAAGAAGGATACCGGGGGATTCTATTTGATATTGACAATACATTGGTACCACATGATGAGCCGGTAGACGAGGCTGCAAGAGTATTTGTAAAGAAATTGAAAGAGTTAGGATTTGGAATCTGCCTGATCTCGAATAATGATGAAGAACGTGTGCGGACATTTGCAGATCCGTTAGGGGTTGCTTATGTATATAAGGCATGGAAACCAAAACGTGAGGGATATGAAAGAGGAATGGAGATCTTAGGTACGGATCGAAGCAATACTTTGTTTGTTGGGGATCAGATCTTTACGGATGTATGGGGAGCAAGACGTGCAGGTATATTCAGCATTTTGCTTGATCCGATCAATCCCAAAGAGGAGATACAGATTATATTGAAGCGGATTCCGGAACGATATATTAAATGGAATTATCGTAGAAAACGCCACCTGAAAAAGGGGCAATATGATCAATAAGTATATGGAAGAGGAAGCAATGATAGAGATTGATGGAAAGACAAGATTAATTGGATTGATGGGCAACCCGGTGGAGCATACGTTATCGCCGGTTATTCATAATGGAATTAGTGAGCGGATGGGAATACCGTCTGTGTATATGCCATTTCATGTAGAGGCAGAGAGGGTAAGTGATGCCGTTAAGGGAGCCTATGCATTAAATGTACTGGGAATGAATGTAACGGTTCCGCATAAGAATGCCGTGATGAAGGAACTGGTAGAGATTGATGCGGCGGCAGAACATATTGGTGCGGTGAATACATTGGTCCGCATAGATGGAAAAGGCGGATATAAGGGATATAATACCGATATGATGGGACTGCGCCGGCAGATTCATGAAGACGGGGTTAATTTATGTAGAAGGACGGTTGTTGTCCTAGGAGCCGGAGGAGCTGCAAAAGCTGTTGTATACATGTGTCTGTTAGATGGCGCAGAGAAGGTATATTTATTGAACCGGACGGTAGAGAAGGCACAGGCAATTGCGGTTCAGATGAATGGATTAGGGAAGGACACAATGGTAATTCCGAAGGCAATGAAGGATTATGCAACCATTTCAGAAGAGAATCTGATCGTATTTCAGGCGACATCGATTGGATTGTCACCGAATGTGGATCAGGTTGTTTTGGATGATCCGGCGTTTTATAAGAAGGTTCGGATAGGAGTCGATCTGATCTATAATCCGGCAACAACGAAGTTCATGCAACTTGTGATGGAACAGGGTGGAAAAGCTTATAATGCGTTAAAAATGTTATTATATCAGGGAGTCATTGCTTATGAATTGTGGCATGATATCCTGGTGCCGCAGGATATTATAGATGATATTTATGTTGACCTGAAACGAAAGGTGTATCCAAAAGACAATTATGTATTGATCGGTTTTATGGGAAGCGGTAAGACGACTTTTGGTAAGGCATTGGCAAAGCATTGCGGCATGGATTTTTTAGATACGGATGAATATATTGAACAACAGGCGGGGAAATCCATTGCACAGATTTTTGAAGAAGACGGAGAAGAGGCATTTCGCCAGATTGAGACCGAGACGCTTGTTCAATTACGGGATAGTTTACATAACACTGTTGTCGCAACAGGTGGAGGAATGCCATTACGAAAAGAGAATGCCAGATTGCTGAAAGAGATTGGAAGAGTCAACTATTTAACGGCTACGAGTAGAGAAATCTATGACCGGGTTAAAGGTGATACGAAGAGACCACTGTTACAGACGGAGAATCCATACGAGAGAATCTGCAATATGATGCAGGAGAGAAAGCCGAAGTATGAAGCGGCGTGTGACAGGGTGATTGATACGAATTCCAATGATATTGAGGAGATTATTGCATCTATTATTAAGAAATAATCGCAATGCAGAGAAAGAAGGATAACTATGGATATATTTGCGACAAGAAGAGAAAAATTGATCAAAGAACTAATGCAGGAACCGGTGGATGCGGTTTTGATCAAACATCCATCTAATCTGTATTATTATACCGGATTTACCGGAGGCGAAGCGATGTTTTTGATGCCGGTAAATGCTGACATTATGTCAACTTATGCGTTGGAGCTTGCGGGAATTTCAAATGATTCTCAGGCAATAACAAATGACTGGCCAGATGGGTATGTGATTACGGATTCCCGGTATTATGAACAGGTGGAAAAGGAATGTGCCGGACTTACTCTTGTAAAATGGGAGAAAAAGGGAATGGCTGAAACCATTCAGGAATTGATGGTGGAGGATAAGAAGATTCATATTGTATTAGAGGATGATATGAATCTTGCACAATATATGAAACTTACGCAGGTTTGCAGGAATTGTTCGTTCTCGTTAGGCAGTAAATGGATTCAGATGCCGCGTATGGTCAAGGACGAAGAGGAACTTGCCAAAATAGAGCAGGCAGAGCATATCGGAGATGCGGCATTTTCTCATGTATTGGATATTCTGAAACCGGGTGTGAGCGAAAGAGAGATCGCATTAGAATTGGAATTCTTTATGAAGAAACAGGGAGCATTAAAATTAAGCTTTGATACGATTGTAGCAAGTGGTCCGAATGGTTCCATGCCACATGCACAGGTGACGGATCGTTTATTGCAGTCCGGAGATTTTGTAACAATGGATTTTGGATGTGTATATCAGGGATATTGTTCGGATATGACGCGGACGGTTGCCATCGGTACACCAACGGATGAAATGAAAAAAGTGTATCAGATTGTGTTGGATGCAAATGTTCGGGCAATGGAGCAGATTGCGGCAGGACAGAAGTGCAGTGATATTGATGCCGTTGCAAGAGGATATATTGCCAAGCAGGGATATGGCACTTATTTTGGACATGGTTTAGGACATGGTGTGGGATTGGATATCCATGAAGAGCCGAGATTTTCTCCAAAATGTGATGTGATTACCACAGAGAATATGGTGATTACGGATGAGCCGGGAATCTATTTGCCGGGGCAGTTTGGTGTCCGGATTGAAGATCTGGTTGTTGTGAAAGAAAACGGATACCGGAAATTGTCGCAGTCGGAGAAACAATTGATTATACTATAAATGTTGTGTATCACAATAGTCTAAGAATTTCTTTGCTGTAGAATTTAAGTTATGTTCTGCATAGACAAAGCCTATGGTACGCTTTGGAATATCAAAATCCATCGGTAACTCGATAACCTGTCCGTTTTCGATGTAGGACGTTACGAATTCTCGTACAACACAGGCAACGCCCATTCCAATTGCGGCAAAGTCAATTAACAAGTCCATATTATTGATTTCAAGAATCTGTCCCGGATGGATTTGATGAGACTTCAGGCATTCATCAATGAATATCCGGGATATATTTTCTTTATCCAAGAGCATTAGATTGCATTTTTCCAGAATTTCCTGTGAAGATAATTCAATTTCAGACAATGAATTCGGGTTATTATCTGCAAAGAATAACAGTCCTGTCATCGGAATCGCATGGTCGGAAACAAACGGATCATCACTCTTTGAGGGTGTGCTATCAGCCAATTCTCCCTCCCGAACCTGGAGATTATCCAAATAAGTCTGGGTAGTTACAAAGGTGTCCTGAATCGATCGGAGTGGCGAAAAATGATATCCTTTCTCGAGTGGGGTATCACAGATCAAGCCAATATCAATCTTATCCTGTTTTAATAACTGTATAGTCTCGAAAGTAGGGTTGCATTCAATCGTAATCTTGACGTGAGGATTTTCCCGGATAAAATCCTGTAAATAGGACAATAGAATGTGTTTACAAAGAGAGGTCGATACACCGATCCGGAGTTGTCCCATACCAAGTTCGGATGCATGACGCAGTGCTTTTTCTGCGGTGTCGATGGATTCAAATGCCTGTTTCAGATAGGTGTAAAGAGTTGTACCTTCTGCTGTCAGTTTTACGCCGCGTTTGCTGCGAATAAACAGAGTTTGTCCGAGGGATTGTTCTAATTTGGTAATGGATTTGGAGACAGCGGGCTGACTGATATATAGAGTTTCAGCGGCTTTGCTGATATTACCAGTCTTTGCTGCTTCGTAAAATATCTTATAATGATTCAAATTCTGTTCCATTGATACCTCCGGGTTTTTTGTCTGATATATAGTGTAGGATGAAGTGTTCCTAATATTTTATTTTCTAGAAATATTCCAATTCAATAATACAACATTAAATATAACATATAATATTATGCATAGCAATATCTATAACTTAATGTTATAATAACTATTCGATATATATATTTTTCTTATATACAAATCTATGTTATATTGATAAAAATAAACTATTAAGCAAAGGAGAACGTGTTATGGGAATGACAATGACACAGAAAATCTTAGCTGCACACGCAGGACTTCCTTCTGTAGAGGCAGGTCAGTTGATTGAGGCAGATTTGGATTTAGTATTAGGAAATGATGTAACGACACCGGTAGCCATTCATGAGATGGATAAGTTCAAGGCAGATAAGGTCTTTGACAAAGATAAGATCGCTATGGTGCTGGATCATTTTACACCGAACAAAGATATTAAGAGTGCAGAACATTGTAAATGTGTAAGAGAGTACGCATGTGCACATGATATTACGAATTTCTTTGATGTTGGCGAGATGGGTATTGAGCATGCATTGCTTCCGGAAAAAGGATTGATTGTTGCAGGAGAGACCTGTATCGGTGCCGATTCCCATACCTGTACATATGGTGCACTTGGTGCATTCTCAACCGGGGTTGGTTCTACCGATATGGCAGCCGGTATGGCAACCGGTAAAGCATGGTTTAAAGTACCATCTGCTATTAAGTTTGTATTGACCGGTAAACCAGGCAAGTGGGTAAGTGGTAAGGATGTAATCCTTCACATTATTGGTCTGATCGGTGTGGATGGAGCATTATATAAATCTATGGAGTTTGTAGGAGATGGTATTGCCAACCTTTCTATGGATGATCGTTTCTCTATGGCAAACATGGCAATCGAAGCCGGAGCAAAGAACGGAATCTTCCCGGTAGATGATCAGACCATTGCTTACATGAAAGAACATTCTGTTAAGGATTTTACCGTATATGAAGCAGATGAGGATGCAGTATATGACGAGACTTATACGATTGATTTAAGTACATTAGAGCCAACAGTTGCATTTCCTCATTTACCGGAGAATACAAAGCCGATCAGTGAAGTACCGGAGATTAAGATCGACCAGGTAGTCATCGGATCTTGTACGAATGGCAGAATTGAAGATCTTCGTGTTGCTGCTAAGATCTTAGAAGGTAAGAAATGTGCCAAAGGACTTCGCGTGATTGTAATTCCTGCAACACAGGCAATTTACTTACAGGCAATGGAAGAAGGACTTTTGAAGACATTTATCGAGGCGGGAGCAGTTGTATCGACTCCGACCTGTGGTCCGTGTCTTGGTGGTCATATGGGTATTCTTGCAGCAGGTGAGAAGGCAGTTGCAACAACCAACCGTAACTTTGTAGGACGTATGGGACATGTAGAATCTGAGATATACCTTGCATCACCGGCCGTAGCGGCAGCATCTGCAATTACAGGTATGATCTCTGACCCAAGAAAAATGTAGAGGCGATATCTATAAAATAAATAGAAACGATCCGGAGAATATAATAGTAATAAGTGGAATCCGGGTCATATAAGGAGGACATAAGAAGTATGAAAGCACATGGTACAGTACATAAATACGGAGATAATGTAGATACAGATGTTATCATTCCGGCCAGATATTTGAATTCATCGGATCCGGCAGAGCTTGCTAAGAACTGCATGGAGGATATTGATCCGGATTTCGTGAACCGGGTAAAACAGGGTGACATTATGGTTGCCAATAAGAATTTTGGATGCGGTTCTTCGAGAGAGCATGCACCGATCGCAATTAAGGCAAGCGGCATCAGTTGTGTAATTGCGGAGACATTTGCCAGAATTTTCTACCGGAATGCAATTAACATCGGACTTCCGATCATTGAATGTCCGGAAGCAGCCAAAGCGATTGAAGCAGGCGATGAGGTAGAGATCGATTTTGATTCCGGTATGATCTACGACAAGACAAAAGGAACGGAGTACAAAGGTCAGGCATTCCCTCCATTTATGCAGGAGATCATTAAGGCAGAGGGTCTGATCAATTACATTAACAATAAGTAGAGATTTCATAAGAAAAGAGGTTCAATATGAATTACAATTTAGCAGTCATTAAGGGGGATGGAATTGGTCCTGAAGTAGTGACAGAGGCGATGAAAGTATTAGATAAAGTCGGAGAGAAGTTCGGTCATACCTTTCAGTATGATCAGTTGTTGATGGGTGGATGTTCCATTGATGCATATGGGGAGCCGCTTACCGACGAGACAGTTGCTAAGGCAAAGAAGGCAGATGCCGTGTTATTAGGTTCAATCGGTGGCAACACCAGTACATCACCATGGTATCAGTTGCCACCACATTTAAGACCGGAAGCAGGTCTGCTTAAGATCCGTAAGGAGCTTAACCTGTTTGCCAACTTACGTCCGGCATTATTATATCCGGAGCTTCGCGGAGCATGTCCATTGAAGGAAGAGATCTCAGAAAAAGGTTTTGATATGATGATCATGCGGGAGCTTACCGGAGGTCTTTACTTTGGTAAACGTGAGACAAAGGAAGTAGATGGCGTGATGACTGCTATCGATACACTGACTTATAATGAGAATGAGATCCGCAGAATTGCGATCAAGGGATTCGATATTGCAATGAAACGTCGTAAGAAAGTGACTTCTGTGGATAAGGCAAATGTATTGGATTCTTCGAGATTGTGGAGAAAGATCGTAGAAGAGGTTGCAAAGGATTATCCGGAAGTATCTTATGAACATATGTTAGTGGATAATGCAGCCATGCAGTTAGTCAAAGATCCGGCACAGTTTGACGTTATCTTAACAGAGAATATGTTTGGTGACATTTTATCGGATGAGGCATCTATGGTAACCGGTTCGATCGGTATGTTAGCATCTGCATCACTCAATGAGACCAAGTTTGGTATGTATGAACCGAGTGGCGGATCCGCACCGGATATTGCAGGACAGAATAAGGCAAATCCGATTGCAACGATTCTTTCCGCAGCAATGTTGTTGCGTTTCTCATTGGATCTAGACAAGGAAGCAGATGCCATTGAGGCAGCCGTTAAGAAGGTATTAGAGGAAGGATATCGTACCTGTGATATCGTATCAGAGGGAACGACACTTGTCTCTACCACACAGATGGGTGACCTGATCGCAGAGCGGATCTGATTAAGATGGAATATTATATGAAACTGTATATAGGTGATTGCGAAACTCGTATAAGTAGATTGTAAGTTGTACGAATTCGATGATATAAATTGTTTCGCAAGCACCGGATAGAACAATATGTAAAGGAGCGAAAATATGAAGAGCGATAATGTAAAAGTTGGCATGCAGCAGGCACCACACCGGTCCCTGTTCAATGCGTTAGGAATGACAGAAGAAGAGATGAAGAAACCATTGGTCGGTATTGTATGTTCATACAATGAGATCGTACCCGGTCATATGAACTTGGATAAGATTGCACAGGCGGTTAAGCTTGGTGTAGCAGAAGCAGGCGGTATGCCGGTTATGTTCCCTGCAATTGCAGTTTGTGATGGTATTGCAATGGGACATATCGGAATGAAATATTCCCTTGTAACAAGAGACCTGATCGCAGATTCTACGGAATGTATGGCGATTGCGCACCAGTTTGATGCATTGGTTATGATTCCGAACTGCGATAAGAATGTGCCGGGACTTTTGATGGCAGCAGCCAGAGTGAATGTTCCAACCGTATTTGTATCCGGTGGTCCAATGCTTGCAGGACATGTAAAAGGACATAAGACTTCCCTTTCTTCTATGTTTGAGGCAGTTGGTTCTTATGCAGCAGGTACAATGAGCGAAGAAGATGTGAATGAATTTGAATGTAAAGCATGTCCAACCTGTGGTTCCTGCTCCGGTATGTATACTGCAAACTCTATGAATTGTTTAACAGAAGCACTTGGTATGGGACTTCCGGGTAACGGAACGATTCCTGCAGTATATTCAGAACGTATCAAGCTTGCAAAACATGCAGGTATGGCAGTTATGGAGATGTATAAGAAGAACATCCGTCCAAGAGACATCATTACCAAAGATGCGATTATGAATGCTTTGACGGTAGATATGGCATTAGGCTGTTCTACGAACTCTATGTTACATATTCCGGCAATTGCTCATGAGATTGGATTTGACTTTGACATTTCTCTGGCAAACGAAGTAAGTGCCAAGACTCCAAACCTTTGTCATTTAGCACCGGCTGGTCCTACTTATATGGAAGACCTGAATGAAGCAGGTGGTGTATATGCAGTGATCAACCAGTTAAAGAGCAAGGGATTGATCAATGAGGATTGTATGACCGTAACCGGTAAGACAATTGGTGAAGCAGTCGAAGGACATGTGAATAAGAATCCGGAGGTTATTCGTCCATTGGATAATCCATATAGCGTAACCGGAGGTCTTGCAGTATTGAAAGGAAACCTTGCACCGGATGGTTCCGTTGTAAAACGTTCTGCGGTTGTTCCGGAAATGCTTCAGCATGAAGGTCCGGCTCGCGTATTTGACTGCGAAGAGGATGCGATTGCAGCGATCAAGGGCGGTAAGATTGTAGAAGGAGACGTTGTAGTGATCCGTTATGAAGGTCCGAAGGGCGGTCCTGGTATGCGAGAAATGCTGAATCCTACTTCTGCAATTGCAGGAATGGGACTTGGTTCTTCTGTGGCATTGATCACAGATGGTCGTTTCTCAGGAGCAAGCCGTGGAGCTTCTATCGGTCATGTGTCTCCGGAGGCAGCCGTTGGTGGTCCGATCGCATTTGTAGAGGAAGGAGATCGCATTAAGATTGATATTGATGCATGTTCAATCGAGTTATGCGTTTCAGACGAAGAACTTGCTAAGCGAAAAGCAAACTGGACACCGAGAGAGCCAAAAGTTACAACCGGATATCTTGCAAGATATGCCAAAATGGTAACTTCCGGTAACAGAGGAGCCGTTTTGGAATTAAAATAATGAAGGAAAAATACCTTATTTTGACAAAACTTTGAATATAGACTTTACAAAACCACTATAAAAGTTTTATTATTGTAAAGGTGAGATGAAAGAATTGTAATGAAATATGTTTGTCAGGTGTCTGCTGTGGCACCTGACTGAAAGAGGAGATATAGATATGAAACAGTTGACAGGTTCAGAAATTGTAATCGAATGTTTAAAAGAACAGGGAGTAGACACAGTATTTGGTTATCCGGGAGGTACGATTCTGAATGTCTATGATGCATTATATAAGCATCCGGAGATTCATCACATTTTGACATCCCATGAGCAGGGTGCATCCCATGCTGCAGATGGTTATGCAAGAGCAACCGGAAAAGTTGGTGTCTGTATGGCAACTTCCGGTCCGGGGGCAACAAACCTAGTAACAGGAATTGCAACCGCATATATGGATTCCATTCCGTTGGTTGCAATCACAGCAAACGTTGGAGTATCCCTGTTGGGAAAGGATTCCTTCCAGGAGATTGACATTGCAGGTGTTGTAATGCCTATTACAAAGCACAGTTTTATTGTTAAGAATGTACATGAATTAGCAGATACACTTCGTCGTGCATTTAAGATTGCAAAGACAGGAAGACCGGGTCCGGTATTAGTAGATATCACAAAGGATGTTACTTCCAATCTTGCAGATTATGAATATAAGAAACCGGAGGAGATTGAACCACTTACAGATACGATCTGGGAGTCGGATGTTGAGACTGTTACGAAGATGATCGCAAGATCAAAGAAACCATATATCATGGTTGGTGGAGGTGCCGTAGCATCCGGTGCTTACGAGGAAGTTCGTGAATTTGTGAATAAGGTAGATGCTCCGGTATGTGATACATTAATGGGAAAAGGCGTCATTGACGGGAATGATCCACATTATACCGGTATGGTCGGTATGCATGGAACCAAGGTTTCTAACTTTGGCGTGACAGAAGCGGATCTGCTGATCGTGATCGGTGGACGTTTCTCGGATCGTGTAATCGGTAATGCAAAGAAATTCGCAAACAATGCCAAGATCGTACAGATTGATGTAGATGCAGCAGAGATCAATAAGAATGTTGTAGTCGATGCAAGTATCATCGGTGATGCCAAAGAGATCCTGAAACGACTGAATGCAGTGATCGAACAGAAGGATAACAAGGAATGGAAAGAAGAGATTCTTTCAATGGAAGAGAAATATCCGAATACATATCCGACCGACATTTTGACAGGTCCAACTGCGATTTCCAAGATTTATGAGTTGACAGATGGAAATGCGATCATTACAACAGATGTTGGACAGCATCAGATGTGGGCTGCCCAGATGTACAAGTTCAAAGAGCCGAGACAGTTACTGACTTCCGGTGGACTTGGTACTATGGGATATGGTTTAGGGGCATGTATTGGTGCCAAAGTCGGAAGACCGGAAAAGGTAGTTGTTAATATTGCCGGAGACGGTTGTTTCCGTATGAATATGAATGAAATTGCAACAGCAGCACGTTACAATATCCCGATCATTCAGGTGGTTATTAATAACCATGTATTAGGAATGGTTCGTCAGTGGCAGACCTTGTTCTATGATAAGAGATATTCGAATACGATATTGGATGATGCCGTTGATTTTGTTAAGATATCAGAAGGAATGGGTGCGTTGGCATTTAAGGCAACGACAATTTCTGAATTTGAGGAGGCATTTAAGAAGGCATTAGAATCCGGAAGACCATGTGTGATTGATGCACAGATTGGTGAGGATGATAAGGTATGGCCTATGGTTGCAGCCGGACAGCCAATCTCAACATGTTTCTCGGAAGAAGATCTGGAGAAATAAGAATAAGAAGTACCGGGCAGCCGGGATAATGGCTTACATTATTTGATACCAGCGTGCGATTTGACATATTCGGATCGCACGTATAGTATATTATAAAGAACATATAGGAGGATATGAAATGGAAAGAGTGTACAATTTTTCAGCAGGACCATCTGTATTGCCGGAGGTTGTGTTAAAGCAGGCAGCAGATGAGATGTTAAACTACAACGGAACCGGAATGAGTGTTATGGAGATGAGTCACCGCTCCAAAGCATTTGAAGAGATCATTCAGACTGCAGAGCAGGATCTGAGAGATTTAATGAAGATTCCTGACAATTATAAAGTATTATTCTTACAAGGTGGAGCATCGCAGCAGTTTGCAGCAATTCCGATGAACCTGATGAAAAATGGTGTTGCAGATTATATTATTACAGGACAGTGGGCAAAGAAGGCATTTGAAGAGGCAAAGAAATATGGTAAGGTAAAGGCAGTTGCATCTTCGGCTGATAAGACTTTTTCCTATATCCCGGATTGCAGTGACTTGGATATTGATGATGATGCAGATTATGTATATATCTGCCATAACAATACAATTTATGGAACAACTTATAAGAAACTTCCGAACACAAAAGGCAAGATCTTAGTAGCAGATATGTCATCTGATATTTTATCTCAGCCTGTTAATGTAGAAGATTACGGTCTTATTTACTTTGGTGTACAGAAGAACGTAGGACCTGCTGGTGTTGTGATCGCTATTATCCGTGAAGATCTGATCACAGATGATGTATTACCGGGTACTCCAACGATGTTGAAGTATAAGACGCAGGCAGATGCAAATTCTTTGTATAACACACCGCCGGCATATGGAATCTATATTTGCGGTAAGGTATTCAAATGGGTAAAAGAAATGGGTGGATTAGAGGCAATGAAGATCCACAATGAGAAGAAAGCAGCAATTCTTTATGATTTCTTAGATTCTTCTAAGTTATTTAAGGGTACTGTTGTGAAAGAAGATCGTTCTTTGATGAACGTTCCGTTTGTAACCGGTGATGAGGAGATGGATGCAAAGTTTGTCAAGGAAGCTACCGCAGCAGGTTTTGTCAATCTGAAAGGACATAGAACCGTTGGTGGTATGCGTGCTTCTATCTACAATGCAATGCCGATTGAGGGTGTTGAGAAGTTAGTAGAATTCATGAAGGAGTTCGAGGCAAATAACGCAAAGTAAATGAGAAAGAGGAGTAATCATGACAAAAGTAAATTGTTTAAATCCAATTGCAGCATGTGGTTTGGATTTGTTTTCAGATAATTATGAAATCGTAGACAGCATGGACAATGCAGATGCCGTATTGGTGCGTTCTGCTGCTATGCATGATTTAGATCTTCCGGAGAGTCTGGTAGCAATTGCCAGAGCCGGTGCGGGAGTGAATAATATTCCATTGGATAAATGTGCAGAGAAGGGTATTGTTGTATTTAACACTCCTGGTGCCAATGCCAATGGTGTAAAGGAGATTGTTATTGCAGGATTGTTACTTGCTTCCCGTGATCTGATGGGCGGATACAACTGGGTAAAAGAGAATGCAGCAGATCCTGATATTGCGAAGAAAGTAGAGAAGCAGAAAAAACAGTATGCAGGTAATGAGATCCAGGGTAAGAAATTAGGTGTAATCGGACTCGGTGCAATTGGTGCCAAGGTTGCCAATATTGCTTTCCGTCTTGGTATGGAAGTATATGGTTATGATCCATATGTATCTGTTGATGCAGCATGGTCATTATCACGCCATATTAAGCATATTACCAATGTAGAAGACATTTACAAAGAGTGTGATTATATTACCATCCATGTTCCGGCACTTCCTGCAACCAAAGGAATGTTGAACAAAGAAGCATTTGCCATGATGAAGGATGGTGTGCGTATACTTAATTTTGCAAGAGATACGCTGGTAAATGATGCAGACATGATCGAAGCACTTGCTTCCGGTAAAGTAGCTAAATATGTGACAGACTTCCCGAATCCGGCAGTCGCAGGTGTAGATAATGTTATTACATTACCGCATCTTGGTGCATCCACAGAGGAATCAGAAGATAACTGTGCAGTGATGGCTGTAAAACAGATTGCAGATTTCATGGAGAATGGTAATATTAAGAATTCCGTAAACTATCCGGCATGTGATGCAGGTGTTTGTGAGACTGCTGCCAGAGTAGCCATCTGTCATAAGAATATTCCGGATATGCTTACCAGATTTACAGGTGTATTTTCAAGTAAGTCAGTTAACATTGCCAATATGGTCAGCAAGTCAAAAGGCGACTGGGCATATACGATCTTAGATGTAGATGCGGCAATTGATGACGCAAGCAAGACGGAATTAGAGGCAGTAGAGGGTGTTGTGAAAGTCCGTGTGATCTAATGTCGATATAGCATACAGAAGTAATGGTAAATAGTTTAAGGCAGTTACATTTTTGAATATGTGGCTGCCTTTTCTTATATATTTCACACAGCTATGTCATTATTTGATATAAAATGGGTAATGATGTATGTTTCCATATAGACCGGCTATCTGTTAGTCCGGAAAGTCGCATAGATTGGAGGTAAAAAGTTATGGCGGTAAGTCTGTTGGTTGCAGATGATGATGATCTGCTGCGGAATCTGGTAAAAGAAGTATTGGAAGATGAGGGATATCAGGTATATGCCGCAGCGGATGGACAGGAAACTGTGGATATATTTTGGGAGCACCCTGAGATCGCATTGGTGATATTAGATATTATGATGCCGAAAATGGATGGTATCGAAGTATTACAGGAGATTCGGGAACGTACAGATATACCGGTTCTGATGCTTACGGCATTGGGAGATTCATCCAGTGAGTTATCGTGCCTGCGGAACGGAGCAAGTGATTTTGTCAGTAAACCGTTTCATTACGATATACTGGTAGAGCGGGTGAAGAATCTGCTCCGGTTGACAAAAGCACAGAACCTGGAAAAAATGGAACTTGGTATGCTGGAGATCGATCCGGTTGCACACAAAGTATTTGTGCAAAAAGAAGAGATTATTTTAAATAATAAGGAATTTCAGTTGTTGGAGTTTCTTGTAAATAATCAAAATATTGTATTATCCAGAGAGAAGATATTAGATCGTATCTGGGGATATGATTATGAAGGGGATATCCGTACGATCGATACCCATGTAAAAATGCTGCGTGCAAATTTAAAAGAAGCAGGTAGTTACATAAAGACAATAAGGGGTGTCGGATATTCATTTGAGGTGGAAGCATGAAGAAGTCATTGAAAAAGAGAATCTGTGTGATCGGTATGATCCTGGTTGTACTGTTCATTGCGATCAATATTTTATTAACTTTTTCCTTTATGATCCCGTTTTCGGTACGGTTAAGCATGAAACAGATGGAGCAGATTGCACTTACGATGATGGATGAAACATCGTATTCGGATGAACGTTTCAATGATTACATTGAACAGATCGACGAGGATATGAATACCGCTGTGACGGTTATTGATGGAGAAAAAAATGTAATCAGTACAACCAAACTAAGTGAATATAATAAAAATGCGGTCGGCAAAATGAATTCAATCCTGTTTGACCGCACAAAGGAGCAGTTAGATGAGGGAGAAACTGTTTCCATGTCAAGAAACGCTAACAGACGGAAGAATGTAATTCGCGTGCGTGTAATAAAGAAAGTAGCAGATGACCGTTATGTAATATTGGCAAGATCCTATCGAAGTCTTGAAAATGCCATGCATTCGGCTATTGTGTTTAATCTGCTGGCGGGAATTGTAATTGTATTGATTGGAATTGTGATTGTTTCCGGTTTGTCACAGCGCCTTGTAGTACCGATCAAAGAGATGCAGCAAACAGCAGAACATATCTCCAACCTGGAATTTGATACAAAAGTAAAGATACGTTCACTAGATGAATTGGGACAATTAGGACAATCGATCAACCGGATGTCGGATCATTTGGAAGAGAATGTGGAACAACTGCAAAAGGATATTGAGAATCGAAAACGTCTTGTCAGAAATATATCGCATGAGATCAAATCACCGGTTGCGGTTATTATGGGATATGCAGACCGGTTGAAGGTAGTATTGCAGAAGAATCCGGAGAGAGCACTGCAGTATTGTGAGATCATTTCAAATGAGAGCAGCAGAGTTGATATATTGGTAAAGGAAATGCTGGAATTCTCAAAATTGGAGCAGCGTACCGGTGAGTTGTATATTGAAAAGATTCCGGTCAAGCAGTTTTTTGCAAAGATACAAAAACGATTTGAAGAGGAAAATTATGACCGGCGGATCGATTTTCAGTTGACGTGCGGTGAAGAGGACACCATCAAAGCAGATGAGATGCTATTAGAAAGAGCGATTTATAATATATTAGGAAATGCGGTTGCGTATGGAAGTGCGCAGGATTTGCGTATCATTTTGACGGGTGTGCAAAAAGAAGATTATTATGAGTTTTCCATATATAATTCCGGTAACGGTATTCCGGAAGAGATGCTGGATGGTATATGGGACGCCTTTGTAAAAGTAGATAAGGCACGGACAAGAGGACGACAGGGTTCCGGTGTCGGGCTTTCCATTGTAAGGGAGATCGTTGAAACGCACGGGGGATATTGCCATGTCGAGAATACAAGTGATGGTGTTATTTTTACAATTTCCGTACAAAATGAAATAGAATTGTGAAAAAAGTCGAAGGATAGATGAATATTTTTTGTTTATTCGGTGATTTTATGTCTTGATAAGATAGGAGAATTGTTGTATCCTATAAACTATTATGAGCAAAGAATGTTCGCTAGAACACATGCAGAAGGAGAACAACAAATGAGTGAAAAGTTGAAAGTAGGTATCCTTGGTGGTACCGGTATGGTAGGCCAGAGATTTATCGCCTTATTGGAGAATCATCCATGGTTTGAGGTAACCACAATTGCAGCAAGTCCTAGAAGTGCCGGCAAGACATATGAAGAAGCAGTTGGGGACAGATGGAAGATGGATACTCCAATGCCGGAGGCAGTTAAGAAGATTATTGTACACAATGTCAATGAAGTTGAAGAAGTTGCTTCTACAGTTGACTTTGTATTTAGTGCAGTTGATATGAGCAAGGATGAGATCAAGGCAATTGAAGAGGCATATGCCAAGACAGAGACTCCGGTTGTATCAAACAATTCTGCACATAGATGGACACCGGATGTACCGATGGTAGTACCGGAGATCAATCCGGAACACATGAAAGTGATTGAGTTCCAGAAGAAACGTCTCGGAACAACACGCGGATTTGTAGCAGTAAAGCCAAATTGTTCAATCCAGAGTTATGCACCGGTATTGACTGCATGGAAAGAGTTTGAGCCATATGAGGTTGTAGCAACCACATATCAGGCAATTTCAGGTGCCGGTAAGACCTTTAAGGATTGGCCGGAGATGGTTGGTAATATTATTCCGTTTATCGGTGGTGAAGAAGAAAAGTCTGAGAAAGAACCACTTCGTATCTGGGGATATATTGACGAGGAGAAGGGTGAGATTGTTCCTGCAACCAGCCCGGTTATTACCTGTCAGTGTATCCGTGTTCCTGTATTGAATGGTCATACTGCTGCCGTATTTGTGAAGTTTAAGAAGCAGCCAACCAAGGAACAGTTGATCCAGAAGTTAACAGAGTACAAGGGAGTTCCACAGGAGTTAAATCTTCCAAGTGCACCAAAGCAGTTTATCCAGTATATGGAAGAGGACAATCGTCCGCAGGTTAGTTTAGATGTTGATTTTGAGCATGGAATGGGAATCTCTGTTGGACGTATCCGTGAGGATAGCGTATATGACTGGAAGTTCGTGGGATTATCTCATAACACCGTTCGTGGCGCTGCAGGCGGAGCAGTATTGTGTGCTGAATTACTGAAGGCTCAGGGCTATATTACAAAGAAATAAGAATTGAAAAAATGTTGGGACCTGTCACTTTGTGTGGCAGGTCTTTTCTGCTTAAAAAACGCTTTATAAAGGGGTGCAGATGGTGTATAATAAAAAAAGGTATTATGGGTGGATTTCTTTTGCAACGAGTGGGGAAATTATCGGCAGAATGGAGGGATTACATGAAGATCAGCATACTTTCATTTTCCATCAAGGGGTGCATATTAAGTGATAAAATCGAGGTATATTTAGAGGAAGAAGGTCACAGTGTATTTGCGTATGCATTAGAGAAATTTGCAGCAGTTGCGGGGAAGATTCCGTTTCAAAGATTGGAAGTTGTGACTGCAAGAATCTTTTATGAAACAGATGTGATTATTTTTATTGGTTCCTGTGAGACTGCAGTTCGAACCATTACACCATTTTTACGGAGTAAGGTTGTGGATCCGGCAGTCGTTGTATTGGATGAAGAGGGAACGAATGTGATCGCATTGTTGTCCGGTCAGAAAGTGACTGCTAATGAATTAGGTTATAGTCTGGCGGATCAGCTAAATGCCAATCCGGTAATTACAAGCGGAAGTCCGATTGCGGGGGTGTTTAGTGTAGAGGCATTCGCCAAGAAAAATCATTTGAATATTGTGGAGAATGTATTGGCAAGAGAGATATCGAATGAGATATTACGTGGAGAACCGGTTGGTTTTGAATGTGATTATTTTATAGAGGGGAAGATTCCGAAAAGTCTTGGAAGTGAAGGAAAAGAATCCGGTGTTTTTGTATCGACGGATCTGTTGTCACATCCTTTTGAAAAGACGCTGCATCTGGTACCAAAGAATATCATCATCGGTTTAGTATGCAGTCCGGGAACAAAGGCAAGCGATATCGAACAGTTTGTATATGCAAACTTGCAGAAATACCAGATTCCGCTTACCCGTGTAGGACGGATCTGTTCCATCTACCAATTGGATGAGGAACCGGGAATTGTCGAGGTTGCGGGATCTCTGAATGTGAAATATCAGACATATGCAGAAGAGACGTTGCGGGAAGTTTCAGCCAATTATTCGGGAAAGGACAATATAGGGGATATCTTTAATATTGATTATGCCAGTGAGCGTTGTGCGGTGAGGGGAAGTCATGGCGGAAAGCTTGTAATCAAAAAACAGGAACGGGACGGGATCGCAATGGCGGCAGCAGTTAAGAAGCTGACGATCCGTTTCTAAGGAGGTTAGTATAATGGCAGAGAACAAAGAAAATGACAAAAAAGAAATGATTGTACAATCCAGTGGAGTAGTAGCAATTCCACGCACCGGATTATCCGTAAAAGGGGAGTTATCCGTAAAAGGAGAGCTTGCCGTTAAGGGCGAATTGACAGCGATTTATGAGCTGGCGAATCGTGGAGAACTGGTCGTGAAGGGAGAACTGTCCAAAGATACAGACAGTGACCGGATCATTATTGTTGAGAGTATTAAGGCAGCCGTTGACTATTTAAAGGATACGACCGGTAACATTTTGACAACGACCGGAGCGTTAGAGATCTATGAATATACGAAGCTGGATAATTATGCGGATCGTCTGTATTCCAGAGTGATTTCCAATAGTGATATCATAGCTGCCTGTGAAGGTCTCGGAATCAAAGGAAGACATTTGATCGGCATGACGGGACCATTTTCAAAAGAGATGAATAAGGTGATGTTGAAGGATTATAACATACATTATCTTGTAACGAAGGATTCGGGAATATCAAGCGGATTTATCGAGAAAATGGAGGCTGCCCTGGAATCAGGTGTTACCATGATCGTAGTAGCGGAACCGTATCAGAAGGAAACCGGAAGAGAAGAAGAAGTTGTAAAACAATTAAAGGATATGGCGAATTAAGTATGAAAAAGAGATTATTGCAGGGAATCGGTTATGTGCTGACCGTTCTATGTCTGGGATATTTTGTTGTTTTGATGCTGACAATCGGACCGGCATTTCGTTTTAATTACATATGGCTATTGATGGGGATATTCTTTTTGGGAGTATCCCTTATACTCACTTTTGACAAAAAAGGATTTCAATGGCTGCCGAAACCAATACTATTTTTGATTGAGTGTGTGGTGATGGTGGGATGCCTGTTGTTTATTGTTGTGGAAAGTGTAATTGTGCGGGAAAGTGTAGAGACTCCGGGCACCGATGCGGATTATCTGATCGTACTCGGCGCGAAAGTAAATGGAACAAAACCGTCGTTGATATTACAATACCGGATTGAAAAAGCATCAGAATATATGAAAGAGCATCCGGAATGTATTGCCATTGTAAGTGGCGGAAAAGGTGAAGATGAAGGAATTTCCGAAGCAGAAGCAATGAAGAATGGTCTTGTAGAACGGGGAATAGAAGAAAACAGGATCCGGATGGAAGATCAATCTACGTCAACAAAAGAAAATCTGGAATATTCAAAGGATATTATACAAGATCATGGTGGAGATACCGATCAGTCCGACATACTGGTTGTGACAACGGATTTTCATGTATTGCGGGCTGTTGGAATTGCAAAGAAAACAGGATTTCAACATGTGGAGGGACTGGCAGCAAAGTCCGTGTGGTATCTGATTCCTACGAACTATGTAAGAGAATTTATGGCAGTTATCAAAGACGTGATAATTGGCAATATGTAAGAGAGAAGATAGATCAAATAGATTATGATTAGATAACAGGAGAACAATATGGATATAGAAGCAGTGATTCATGGATTGGATGCGTTGTTTGCAAACAGACAGAGTGAACAGGTGGAAGATTATTTATCTAAGTATCTCGAACAGGCATTGAAAGAAGGAGATGTCGGAAGTGCAATTACGATCATTAATGAATTGATCGGATATTACAGAGATACTTCCCAATATGATAAAGCCGATGCGTATTGTCAGAAACTATTGCCATTTATGGAACGGGCAGGGTTAAAAGACACCATACATTATGGGACAAGCTGCTTGAATATTGCAAATGCGTATCGTGCTGCCGGACGATTAGAACTGTCATTGGAGTATTATCAAAAGGTCAGAGAGATTTACCAAAATGTTTTGGAGTCGGGTGATTTCCGATGGGCAAGTCTGAATAATAATCTGTCACTGTTATATCAGGAAATGGAGCGTTACGAAGATGCCTGTAATGCATTGCAGGAAGCACTTTCCATTGTAAAGACATATCCGGAAGCAAAAGTGGAACTGGCGGTTACTTATACGAATCTGGCAGTATCCTATACAAAGGCAGGAAGATTGGAAGATGCAAAGAATGCGGCAGATAACAGTCTTTCTATTTTCAAGGATGGTCTGACCGATGATTATCACTACAGTGCGGCATTGTCTGCATTGGGGGATATTCATGTGGCGTGCAAAGAGTACGACGAGGCAATTGCAGCTTTCGAACAGGCGATGCTCACATTGCGCAGTCATGTGGGACTCACGCATGCGTATTTTCGTCTGATTTGTAATATGCAGATCTGTTATGAACGGATTGGAAAACCGGATGCAATGAAAGGGTTACAGATTGATAGAGATTATTTTGAGCAATATGGCAGAGCACTTGTCATGGTGGTAAAAGATAAAATGCAAGAGTATCCGGACACAAAGGAGGATGGAATTGCATTTGCAAAGGTGGGAGAAGGATCAGAATGTTTTGGACAGGATGATATATTCTCAATGGATCATGATTTTGGACCGGGATTTGTCATATTTGTGACCAGAAAACAGTATCAGCAGTTGGGTGGATGGTTAGAGGAATCATATGCTGCATTACCGGATCGTTTCCGGGGGCTGTGTAAGCCGGAAGAGATACCGGGAAAAAGAAGAAATGGCGTGATCGTAATAGAAGATTTCTTCCAAAGGATTCTGGATCTGACGGAGAAAGAGACGACATATTTATTAGAATACGAAGATCTGCCGGCGGAGGTGTATTTGCGCTTAGAGGATTGGCAGCTTGCAACGGTAACAAATGGCGTTATATATGACGGGGAAGATACAATATTTGGTCACATTTATCGTAAGCTGCAAAAGGGATATCCGGACAATGTGAAGCGGAAAAAAATTGCACAGGCATTGGGAATGATCTGTCAATCCGGACAGTATAATTACGAGCGTATGATGAAACGTGGGGAGATAGAGAGTGCCGTTTATATGCTGCATGATATGGAAGAACAGGTGCTGAATCTGTTATATCTGTTGAATGACACATATGCACCACATAAGAAATGGCGGTTTACCATGGCAAGGAATCTTAAGGATGGACAGGAGATCTTACAGGAATTATCAATGTTGATGAAAGAATTTCCTGTTGCTGACCGGTATCGTATGCGGGATGCTGTTGACTGGATCGGTATTACGAATAACGCAGACCCGATCATAGAGAGAATACACAAGATTGCAGTTGGTGTTGTGGAATTGCTACAACAGAAGGGATATACACAAAGTGATGCAACATATCTGGAAGAACAGATTCCGTATGTATTGCAACAAAGGGATGAGGTGAACACAGAAATGGAACAGCAGACGGTTACAAAGGAAGAATTGGTAGAGGCGATTGTCCGATTAGAATGGCAGGCATTTGATAAAGTGGAAAATGAAGGTGGAAGAGCAGATTGCCAGAATGACTGGAATACATTTTCCGTCATGCGGAAGAGCCAGTATCTTGCATGGACAAGAGAGTTGTTAGAGAGTTTTTATGTGGATTTTGTGGAGGCAAATCAGAGAAACTGGAATCTGATCACAGAGAAATATGGAAGGATGATGGAGTCAACAGCACCGGAAGAATATGAAAAAATTGCAGCGCAATTACCTGAATGTTCGGAGCAAAAGCGGGCGATCGTTGAACAGATCGCAGAGATTCAGGTGGAATGGATGGAGGAATTTGCAAAAGAATATCCGTATATGGCAGGGAATGCCCGTACAATCCGGAAAGAGACCGATAATCCGTTTAATACATCATATGAGACGTATCTGAAAGGAGAATTGATGACGTATTCTGACAGGACATTATCCATGTATGGCAGATGGATTGTAGAATTGAAGAAACAGGACGACAATCTGGCAAAACGTATTATGACTAATACTGCTTTGCTATATGGATATACCTCTCTTGAGGCAGCAGAAAAATCATTGGCGGCACAGGAGAATTAATGATCGCCGGAAGAGAGAAGGAATACGATTTTTGAGTTTTGTGTATATTTAATTTTTTTATTGAAAAATATACTTTAATAAGGTATAATCGTGATATGTGAGTGTTCATAATGGATAGTGTGTTATGAATACATGATATGCAGAAGCAGGATGCCAGTGGCAGATGTTCTGTATATAAGTGCGTATGAGATGAGAAGTTTTAAGGAGGATTATTTTCATGGCAACAATTACAGCAAGTGATTTTAGAAACGGTGTAACAATCGAGTATGAAGGAAAGATCTGTCAGGTTATCGAGTTCCAGCACGTTAAACCAGGTAAAGGTGCTGCTTTCGTTCGTACAAAGTTAAAGAATATCGTAAATGGTGGTGTGATTGAAAACAGTTTCCGCCCGACTGAGAAGTTTGAGACGGCTCACATCGACCGTAAGAATATGCAGTATTTATACGAAGATGGAGATTTATACTACTTCATGGATAATGAGACATACGATCAGATCGCTTTAGGTACTGACGTAGTTGGAGATTCTTTGAAGTTTGTTAAAGAGAACGAGAATGTTAAAGTGGTTTCTCATGATGGTAACGTGTTTGCAATCGAGCCGGAAATCAACGTAACATTAGAGGTTACAGAGTGTGAGCCTGGTGTGAAGGGTAACACAGCAACAGGTGCTACAAAGCCATGTACCGTTGAGACCGGAGCTACATTGAATGTACCTTTGTTCGTGAACCAGGGTGATAAGATTGTCATCGACACCAGAACCGGTGAATATATGTCAAGAGCATAAGCCAAGCGAATGACTGTTTGATTGATAAAATGGAAAGAAGAGGTTCTTTCGTGCTTGCACGAAAAAGAACCTCTTCTTTTTATTTTAAGAATGCACGATAGTGCATTGATTTGGCGCCGCTTGATCATCGAGCCGACCTCCTTTTTTGTCATCATTTTTTGCCTTATCGCATATATTAGCAATATGGGGACAGAAAATACATGACAGGAAAGGAACATCCATGGCAAGAAAAGAAGAAATCCTAAAAATAGTCTCAGCAAAATTACGCAAAATACTCGAACAATCCCATATTGATTATGAATGTCTACAGGAATTGCGTCTGCGTACAAATGAACCGTTTATTCTTTTGTATGCCGGTGGCGAGTATTTTATGTCTGAAAATGGAAAGTTGTTAAGACAAGCAAAAGACGGCTACCTGATCACTGCGAATGATGTAAAGGAAACACTGGAGTACATTAGTAGTTTTTCACTATATGCTTATGAAGATGAGATCCGGCAAGGGTTTATTACGGTACAAGGGGGACATCGAATCGGACTGGCAGGGAAGGTCATATTAGAGCAGGGAAAGGTGAAGAGCGTGAAACACATTTCATTTATCAATATCCGGATGTCTCATGAGAAAAAAGGATGTGGAGTAGAGATATTACCATACATATATGAAAATGACCGGATCTGTCATACCCTGATCATATCTCCTCCGGGATGTGGAAAGACTACGCTTTTGCGGGATATTGTCCGTTTAATTTCCAACGGAAATGACATGCATTCGGGAATCAGTGTAGGTGTTGTAGATGAACGTTCGGAAATCGGTGCCTGTTATTTGGGGATTCCGCAAAATGACGTAGGCATGAGGACAGATGTATTAGACTGTTGTCCGAAAGCAGAGGGGATGCTCATGATGATCCGAAGTATGTCACCGGTTGTAATCGCAGTGGATGAGATTGGAAAAAGGGAGGATATAGAGGCATTGGAATATGTGATGAATTGTGGATGTCAGATCATTGCTACAGTACACGGTTCTTCCATCGAAGATATTAAGAACAAACCAATCTTGCGGAAATTAGTGGAAGAAAAGATGTTTAAGCGATTTATTGTGTTAGCCGGCGGAAATGTTCCGGGACAGATTGAGACAATATTTGATGAGAGAGGAAGTGTATTGTTTGCCAACAAACTATTGGCATAACAATATCCCATGATTTGCAAATATTTTAAGGTGGAATGAAAAATGGAATTGGTTTTCAAAATAGCCGGAACGTTATTTGTTTTGGGAAGCAGTGGTTATTCTGCATATGCGTTAAACGGGAAGATTGATCAGCGAAAAGCAGAACTTAGAAGGTTGTACAGCATTTTACTACAGTTAAAAAGTGAGATTCAGTATATGGGAAATCCGCTTCCGCTTAGTTTTGAAAAAATGGCAGAGCAGGAGCAGTATCCGTTTTCTGTATGGTTTGGGCAGATGGCGGATCGGTTACAGGAAAAAGAAAAAGTACAGTTTGCCGATCTATGGGAAGAAGAAATCTTGCATTTATATGAGATATCCGCATTAAAGAGAGAGGATTTAGAGCCGTTATTATCTTTGAAGGACAAGCTGGGGGCACTAGACATAACAACGCAGATGAAAGCATTGGATTATGTATTGCTGCAGCTGGAACATAATCGTCAGAATCTGGAGGAGGAGATAAAACAAAAGAAGAAAATGGTAATGTCGATCAGTGTATTTATCGGGTTTATGACATTGATCCTGTTTATATAAATAAATGAGGTTGTAGTGGGAAGATAAGGAGAACAGATATGCCGGTTGAAATTATCATAAAAATTGCAGCACTGGGGATTGTGATCGCTTTATTGAATCAGGTGCTAAAGCATGCAGGAAGGGATGACCAGGCATTTTTCGTAACAATGGCAGGTATGATCGTAGTGCTTACATGGCTGCTTCCTTATCTGGTGGAACTGTTTCAGTCAATGCAGAGTTTGTTTGGATTATGAGGAAGGAATATGAGTTTTTATAAGGTTATATGTGGTGTGATGGTTGGAGTACTTCTGGCAATTCAATTAAAACATTTAGGCAGTCCGATATGGGTGTATCTTTCCGTTGTTCTTAGCCTGTTTGTCTTATTCTATGCAATGGAACGATTTACATTTGTCATGGATTTTCTGGATGGAGTATTGGAGGATATTGGCCTGGAATCCGGTTATTTTGAGATATTACTTAAAATTATTGGAATATCCTATTTGTGTGAATTTGTGTCAAATATTTGCAGAGAGTCAGGTTTTATTACAGTGGCAGGACAGATTGAGATTGGTGGGAAATTAACCATGATGGTGATGAGTATGCCGATTCTTCTTGCAATTGTCAACACGATCACATCGGTGATGCCATAATGGAAATGGAGGAAGCAGGATGAAACGATTCGTATGGATTGGAATGGCGGGGATGCTGATCTGGTTCTCATCGATTTCTACATACGGAAAAGAACCTTATATAGAAGAGTATGAGCAGGCTGTAAATCTGGAAAAATTGGATGATGACCTGGAAAATATAACACGGTCTTATGGAATGAAAGAGGAGATTTCATTTCAGGATATCTTTCGGATATTAATGACAGGAGACGTGGAATCTGCACTACAGAGTGCTCTTGAAAAATTTTATCAAGGAATGTTGTCAGAAGTTATGGAAAACAGAATATTGTTGATCAAACTGATGCTGCTCATTGTGATCGCTGCAATCTTTCATAATTATTCTTCTATACTGAAAGTGAGCTATGTAGGGGAGCAGGGATTTTATATTACCTATCTTATGATCGCAATGCTTTTAATGCAGTCATTTTCCCTGGTGTATGACATGGCGGAGGAAATGATCTGTTATGTGAAAGATCTGATGGAATGTCTGCTGCCGGCATTTTATATGTCTGTTGTATTATGCAGTGGATTCACGACCTCGCAGATGGTAAATTCCATGTTTTTGTATATGTTGTCAATACTCGAAAAACTGTTACTTTATCTGGTATTGCCAACGATCCGTATCTATTTTTTAGTCGTGGTATTGAATCAGATTCAATCAAAGGATCGTTTTTCTAAATTGGCAGCACTGATCAAGCAGGCAGTGCAGTTTGTATTGAAGGCGGTTGGAACCGGAATTATCGGTCTGAATGTAATGAAAAGCATATTGGTACCGGTATATGATAATGCAAAATATAATGTTTTACAAAAGGGACTTTCGGTCATACCGGGTGGAAGTTCCTTTTCTGCATTAGGGACAATCCTGCTTGGAGCGGGGGTATTGATCAAAAACTGTGTGGGAATCTCTGTGGTGATCCTGTTGCTCGTATTAGGAGGGATTCCGCTTCTTAAAATGTTTACCTTTTACATATCATTTAAGATCATTCTTGCATTGGTGCAGCCGATCAGTGATAACCGTATTATAGCAGGCATTCAGGGTGCATGTGACAGTACCGGTGTGCTTGTCAGGGCAGCCGGTACCTCGCTGGTTCTCTCTGTGCTCTCCGTCGCAATCGTAATCCTCACCACGAATGTCCGACTGAATGCAGGATGAGGAGGGATTGATATGGAGGGGATATTGGATTGGGTAAGAAGCGGACTGTTGTTTGGGATAGTGTCATCGGTCATTTTGATGTTATGTCCGAATAAGTCATATGCAAAACATATTGGATTAGTAGTTGGTTTGTTATTTATTTTGGTCATGCTGCATCCAGTGATGGAGTGGATGGAGATTGATGAACAGACATATGTATCGTATATAAAGGATTTTTTTGCAGTTTCTAGTTCAGAACGCATATCGGATCAGAGTATACAGTTGTATGGAGAATCCATTGCAATACAGATAAAAGCGGCTTTGGAGGAGGCAGGATATTCGATTGACGATCTCTCTGTAGAGGTTTTAGAAGATGGTAGTGTGAGCAGGATACATATTACGTTTGGTGATTCAGTGGGGAATGTTGATCTTGTAGAGCAATATCTTCATGAAATATTTGGACAGGAGGTGGTGATCCAATATGAAGGAAATGGATGATCAGAAGGAAAATATTCAGGGAAGGACCGGAATCATGGATATGATAAGGGACATAAAGCTGGATGCTGATAAAAAGGAAAAAATAGTTATCTTCTTTTTGCTGGGTGTCTTTTTTTTGTTGATCGCCACACCGGTGTCTGATCTGACCGGAAACCGGAAAAAGCAAAAGAGTACGAAGACAGGTACAAGCCAACAGACACAGCAAAAAAAAATACAGGAAAAAGATGCATATATTACAGCATTAGAGAATAAGCTAGAACAAACCATTGAAGGTATGGAGGGCGCCGGGAAAGTTGATGTGATGATTACATTAAAAGATAATGGAGAGAAGATATTAGACAAGAATCAGCCCTATGAGAGTGAGGAGGAGACCAATACAGAGAAAAACAAAGAATCAAAGAAGAACCGGATTCAGAATAATCAGGAAACGGTATTGGTTGAAACGGAAGGAAATACCGAACCGATCATTGTAAGAGAGTTATATCCGGATATTGAGGGAGTCGTTGTGGTATGTGAAGGTGGAGACAACTCGGCGCTTACCGTCAAGATCAAAGAGGCGGTGCAGGCATTATTCTCAATTGATGCCCATAAAATAGTAGTGTGTAAATCGAAATAAGAAAAAGTGAGGAAGAATATGAAAAAGATTTTTAAAAAGAACCAGGTGATCATTACGGCACTTGCCATTATGATAGCAGTGGCAGGATATCTAAATTTTACAAGTGATAAACAGGTGCTGACAACATCAGGAGATAATGTACACCACGAGGGAGCAAAAGGAAATGAAGATGATGCGGCTATTAGTGCAGCAGTAGAAGATACGGCTTCCGGAGAGGATCTTGCCGGGAAAGAGGAGGATGGAAAAACAGAAAACGAATTGACGATTGATGCAGAGTCATCGGAAGCTTCGACAGTACAGGATGCAGAAAATGGTGATGTCGCAGAGGCGAGTGTTGATCCGGATGGAGAACCGATTGATTCGGATTCGGTTGGAGAGGCGGTACTCACAAGCGGTTCGGTTACATTATCACAGGCAAAACTGAATCGGGAACAGACCAGATCAAAAGCAAAAGAAATGCTATTAGAAATAGTAAATAACGAAAGTCTTTCGGAAGACGCAAAAAAGGATGCTATTTCCCAGATGTTATCCATGACAGAACGGATGGAGAAGGAAAATGCAGCCGAGACACAGCTTGCGGCAAAAGGATTTCCGGACTCCATTGTAAGCATATCAGATGACAGTGTAGATGTGACAATCTCAACATCCAAATTATCAGACAAAGAAAGAACACAGATAGAGGATATTATCACCAGAAAGACCGGATGTTCTTTAAAACAGATAGTTATTACAACCACGGAATTATAATTTATTCGAAAAACATTGCAAAAAGTATAGAATGTTTGGTATACTATATTACATATGAGTAAAGGTTTGGCAAAGGAGGAATCAGTATGGCAACAGAATCACAGAATGGAGCCTATAGCTTCAAGGAAGCAGGCGTTCTTGGGGATATTCAGATTGCAGATGATGTTATTGCAATCATTGCAGGACTTGCAGCAACAGAAGTGGAGGGTGTCGCTAAGATGTATGGCAACATTACCAATGAGTTAGTAAGCAAGTTGGGAATGAAGAACCTTTCCAAAGGAGTTAAGGTTGCGGTTTCACCGGAAGATGTTAAGGTCGATTTATCCATTGAATTGAAATATGGCTATAGCGTAATTGATGTATCTTCCAAGGTTCAGGAAAAAGTGAAACAGGCAATTGAGACAATGACCGGTCTTACCGTATCACAGGTTCGTGTAAGAATTGCCGGTGTTGCAATCGCAAAAGAGGAAAAAGCATAATCATTTATGAAAAGGGCTGTTTCGTAGACCTTATAATAGGCTTTCGGAACAGCCTTTCGAATGTTTTGGGTCTGTTATTAAGGCAGGGGATATATAGAATAGTTACAGATAGAGAGGATTAAGATATGTTAAGAAGTCAGATACGGGAAGAAGTGTTCAAGATCATTTTCCGGATCCCATTTGCACAGGAGGAGATGGAAGAACAGATCTCCTATGCATTAGAAGAGTTAGAAGGTAAAAGTGAGGAAAACTTACAATATATTCATGATAAGGCAGAAGGTATTGTTACACATTTATCGGATATTGATGAGAAGATCGAAATGAATTGTGAAGGCTGGAGCATGAAGCGGATTGGCAAAGCAGAGATTGCAATTATGCGTATTGCTGTGTATGAGATGTTATATGAAGAGGATGTTCCGAATCGTGTTGCTATTAATGAAGCAGTTGAGTTAAGTAAGCAGTACTGTGATGAGGATGCAAAAGGATTTGTGAACGCTGTATTAGGCAAGGTGGAGAGATCATTACAATAAGGATGCGGAGTAGGAATGGCAGCAGTTTATTCGGTTTCACAGGTAAATGCATATATTAAAAGAATGTTCGATCAGGATTATTTTCTTCGCAATGTACAGGTGAAAGGCGAGGTGTCGAATGTGAAATATCATTCGTCCGGTCATATCTATTTTACATTGAAAGAAGAAGGCTGCAGTATTGCGGCTGTTATGTTTCGTTCAGCAAGAGCAACAGGACTTGATTTTACGTTAGAGAATGGTCAGAGTATAGTGGTCAGTGGGAATGTTGCAGTTTATGAACGGGATGGAAGATATCAGATCTATGCAAAGAGCATACAGTTAGACGGACGAGGCAATCTTTATGAAGCGTATGAGATGCTGAAACAGAAGTTGTTTGAAGAAGGTCTGTTTGATTTTGAACACAAAAAGGAGATTCCGCAATTTCCTAAGAAGATCGGTATTGTCACTGCAAAGACGGGAGCTGCGATCCAGGATATCCGTAATGTTGCAAAGAGAAGAAATCCATATGTACAGTTATATCTGTATCCTGCAAAAGTACAGGGGGAGGGTGCAGCAACAACGATTGTAGAAGGTATCCGGACATTGGATTCGATGGGAATGGACACGATCATTGTTGGACGTGGCGGTGGTTCCATAGAGGATCTGTGGCCGTTTAATGAGGAGATTGTAGCAAGGGCAATCTATGAAGCACAGACACCGATCATTTCCGGAACCGGCCATGAGATTGATAATACGATTGCAGACTATGCAGCCGATCTGAGAGCGCCAACGCCGAGTGCGGCCTGTGAACTGGCAATACCGGATATTATGGTGAGAGTGGATCAGGTCAGACAATATCAGGAGAATCTGTATCAGGCAATGTATCACAAGATGCATAGAACCAGATTATATATGCAGGCAGCAGAGGCAAAGTTAGAGAGAGTATCTCCGATGATGCGCATGCAGAATCAGAAGATATATGTGGATTCTTTACAGGACCGGATGCAGACGGTGTTTGATAGAAAATATCAGCAGACATTTCAGCAATATGAGAAATACGCCCGTAATCTTCCGGATGTATTTAAGGACAAATATAATACATGTGCACATATGTATGAGTTGTTACTGGCGAAGTTGCATGGATTGAGTCCGACTGCCAAACTGACAGGCGGATATGGTTATATAGAGAATCAGAGTGGACAGCCGGTTGCGGGAATAGGAAATGTTAAAAAAGGGGAATCCGTTCAGATCACGGTACATGACGGATGTATCCATACGGTTGTACAGGAGATTACAGAAAAAAGTGAGGAATAGATATGGCAGCTAAGAAAACAACGCCCAAAGAGAACGAGGAGTTTCAGTTAGAAAAAGCATTTGAACAGTTAGAACAGATTATTGAAAAGTTAGAAGCAGAAGATACACCGCTGAAGGAGTCCATTGAATTATATGGAAATGGTGCAAAACTGTTAGCGGCATGTAAGAAGGAACTTGGTGGAATTGAAAAGGAAATGATCGTAATTGGAGAATCACTATCTGAGGGAGAGGAAGAATAGGATGGATTTTACAAAGGAATTAAAGGATCGGGTAACACATATTGAGAAGGTCATTGAAAACTATATGCCAAAAGATGCGACGTTACAGAAAACGGTAACCGATGCCATGAATTATACCATGTCAGCAGGAGGGAAAAGAATCCGTCCATTGCTTATGTCAGAAACTTACCGGTTATTTGGTGGAACGGAAGAACTGATCGAACCATTTATGGCAGCATTAGAGATGATTCACACATATTCTTTGATTCATGATGATCTTCCGGCATTGGATAATGATGATTATCGGAGGGGAAGAAAGACAGCGCATATTGTATATGGAGAGGCGATGGCAATCTTAGCCGGAGACAGTCTGCTTAATTATGCTTACGAAACGGCTGCAAAAGCGTATGCTCTGATTCCGATATCGGATATAGAAGATACGGCTGCTATGCAGCGGGAATTATTGCAAAGGCGGTCGGTTGACCGGGCGATGGCAGTTCTTGCAGCCAAACCGGGTATTTATGGAATGATCGGCGGACAGGTTGCAGACGTAGAACTGACCGGAACGAAGCTGACCAAAGAGCAGCTTGTATATATATATGAGAATAAAACAGGTGCCCTGATCGAGGCGGCAATGATGATCGGAGCAATCTTAGCGGGAGCTTCGGAGAAAGATATTGTTAAGGTAGAGGAAGCTGCATATAATATTGGTATGGCATTTCAGATTCAGGATGATATATTGGACGAGACAGCAACCTTTGAGGAACTTGGTAAGCCAATTCACAGTGATGAAGAATGTGGTAAGGTTACTTATGTAACGATACATGGTATTGACGAATCCGGCAAGGAAGTGTCACGGTTATCTAATGAGGCAATTGCGATGTTGGAAAGCATGGGAGAGGATGCAGAGTTTCTTGTGGAACTCACCCGGTCTTTGATCCATAGAACGAAATAAGGATACCCGAAAACAAAAGAGGTAGTGTTATGGGATTGTTAGAGAATATAAAAGAACCAAATGACATCAAACAATATGATACGGAGCAATGGAATCCGTTAGCACAGGAGATCCGTACATTTTTATTGGAACATTTATCTAAAACCGGTGGACATTTAGCATCCAATCTTGGGTGTGTGGAACTTACAATGGCACTTCATCTGGTGTTGAAACTGCCGGAGGACAAGATCATATGGGATGTAGGGCATCAGAGTTATACGCATAAGATTCTGACCGGACGACAGGAAGGCTTTGATCATTTAAGGCAATTAGGCGGAATGAGCGGATTCCCGAAACGAAAAGAGAGCGAGACGGATGTGTTTGAGACCGGACATAGTTCCACCTCCATTTCTGCGGCAATCGGAATGGCAAAAGCAAGTGAATTAAAAGGGATTCACAATACAGTGGTAGCAGTGATCGGGGATGGTTCATTTACTGGAGGATTGACATATGAGGCATTGAATAATTTAGCACGTCTGAAGACCAGCTGCATGATCGTGTTGAATGATAACGAGATGTCTATCGATGAAAATGTTGGTGGAATGTCCAATTATCTGAACAAGATCCGTGTCGGTCAGGCATATAATGAGGTAAAGTCCGGCGTGGAAAAAAGTCTTATGAATATTCCGGGTATTGGTGAGGGTCTTGCAAAGGCAGTCAAACGAGGCAAGGACAGTATTAAGGAATTATTGGTTCCGGGCATGTTTTTTGAAGATCTGGGGATCACTTATATCGGTCCGATCGATGGTCACAATATCGGACAGATGGTAGATACATTTGAATCTGCGATCAAGCTCCGGAAACCGGTGGTTGTCCATGTTAAGACCGTGAAAGGAAAGGGATATCATTTTGCAGAGAGGTATCCGAGATATTTTCATGGCGTGAAACCGTTTGATCTTACAACCGGAAAGGCATTAGCGAAGAAGACGAAGATGACCAATACGGATGTTTTTGCACGGAAAATGGTCGCGTTGGGTGAGCAGTATCCGAATCTGGTGGCAATTACGGCAGCCATGGCATCCGGTACCGGTCTTGTGAAATTTGGCAATGTATATCCAAAACGTTTTTTTGATGTGGGAATTGCGGAACAGCATGCAGTCACATTTGCGGCGGGACTCGCAAGTGAGGGTATGATACCGGTTGTGGCGGTATATTCGTCTTTCCTGCAAAGAGCATACGATCAGATCTTACATGATGTATGTCTGCAAAAATTGCATGTCATTTTTGCAATTGACCGTTCCGGTTTAGTCGGAGAGGATGGCGAAACCCATCAGGGAATATTTGACAGTGCATATTTATCACATATTCCGAATATGGTGGTGATTGCACCAAAGAACCGGTATGAGTTAACAAAATCAATGGAATTTGCGATGGAATATGATGGCCCGATTGCAATCAAATATAGCAAAGGGGACGCATATTATGGTTTAAGAGAGCATTTAGAACCCGTGGAACTTGGAAAGAGTGAAGTTTTGGCAGAGGGTACAAGAGTGGCATTGATCGCTGTTGGCAATATGGTGGAAGAGGCAGTTACGGTGTATGAGACTTTGCAGGAAGAAGGAAAGATAATCACACTTGTTAATGCAAGATTTGTAAAACCGTTAGATGAAGAATTACTGATTCAATTAGCAAAGACACATGATACGGTCATTACCCTTGAAGAGCATGTGTTAAATGGCGGATATGGACAGGCAGTGGATGCTTTCTATATGCAGCATGAGGTAGACAATATCCATGTTCATAATATAGCGATCGATGACTGTTTTGTAGAACATGGTTCGGTAAAAGAACTTCGGAAGTTACTCGGACTAGATGCAAAGAGCGTAACGGATGTGGTTCGTTCTTACTGGAATCGTTGAGATATACAGGATTTCATTTGGTAAACAGATAGAAATGAGGACAACATGAAAGAACGATTAGATGTATTGTTAGTAAATAGAGGATTGGCAACGTCGCGGGAAAAAGCCAAAGCCATTATTATGTCAGGTATTGTGTTTGTAGATGGACAGCGAGAAGACAAGGCGGGTTCTTCCTTTGACGACAAAGTATCGATCGAGGTAAAAGGTTCTACGCTCAAATATGTCAGCCGCGGTGGATTGAAACTGGAAAAGGCAATGAAACATTTTGATGTAACATTAGCCGGTAAGGTCTGTATGGATGTAGGTTCTTCAACAGGGGGATTTACCGATTGTATGTTACAAAACGGAGCAGTAAAAGTATATGCGGTGGATGTCGGACATGGACAGCTTGACTGGAAACTCCGGAATGATCCGCGCGTTGTCTGCATGGAGAAGACGAATATCCGATATGTAACACCGGATCAGATTGAAGAACCGGTAGAGTTTGCATCGATTGATGTGTCATTTATTTCACTTACAAAAGTATTGGGACCGGTCAAGGAACTGCTGACCGGCAACGGAGAGATTGTCTGTCTGATCAAGCCGCAATTTGAAGCAGGCAGAGAAAAGGTTGGTAAAAAGGGAGTTGTGAGGGATAAGAATGTGCACAAGGAAGTGATCCATATGGTGATGGAGTATGCGCAATCCATTGGATTTACATTGTGTAATCTTGAATTTTCTCCGATAAAAGGTCCGGAGGGGAATATTGAATACTTATTGCATTTAAGCAAGGATGCAGATCGTTCGGTCGGACAGCTTGATGTAGAGGCAGTGGTGGAAGCCTCCCATGGGACATTAGATAAATAGTGAGGAAAGAGACATGAAACGTTTTCTGATCGCAACCAATTTCATAAAGGATGAAAATTTATCGCTGACATCAAAAGTGGAGCGGTATCTGGAAGAGCATGGAGCCGGCAGTACCCGGATCAATGGACAACAGGGGGATTATAGTGCATGGATTCCCAAAGAGGAACATGCCGGATCGTATGATTGTGTGATAGCTTTAGGTGGCGATGGTACGATATTGAAGGTAAGCCGGGATCTGCGGCATCTGAATATTCCAATTGTCGGTGTGAATCTTGGAACGTTAGGATTTTTAGCAGAGATTGAACCGGAACAGATTTACCCCGTGTTAGATCGTCTGTTGGCAGATGACTATGAATTGGAAGAACGCATGAATATATGCGGGAGCGTATTTAAGTGCGGAGCGAAAGAACCGCTTTTGAAAGATGTAGCACTCAATGATATCGTCGTATCAAGGGCAGGATTTTCCAGAGTGATCGGACTCAGAGTGTATGTAAATGGCAGAGTAATGGATATATATGAGGCGGATGGAGTGATCGTCAGCACGCCGACCGGATCAACCGGTTATAATCTGTCTGCGGGAGGACCGATCGTATCGCCCAAGACCAATGTGATGATCATTACACCAATATCGCCACATTCTCTTACATCAAAGAGTATTGTGTTAGGAGATGCGGACGAGATCGTGTTAGAAGTGCTGAAGATGCGGAAGGCGCAGGAAGAAGAAGCAATTGTGAATTTTGATGGTCAGCCGGGAACTCAGCTATCAGCCGGGGACAAAGTCGTAATCAGAAAAGCGGGACAGACTACCAAAATGGTTAAATTATTTGATGTCAGTTTTTACGAAGTGCTTCGTGAGAAAATGGCAAATCATTTATAAGGTGATCCGATGAAAGAGAATAGACAGAACAAGATTAAAGAAATTATTGAAACACAGGCGATCGAGACGCAGGAGGAGTTGCTAAGTCAGTTGTTAAAACAGGGATTTACAACGACACAGGCGACGATATCGAGGGATATCCGGGAAATGCATTTAACAAAAGTACCGGATGGAACAGGAAAGCAGAAGTATGCCATGATTCAGAATACAGATACCGATGTGACAAAGAAGTATCATCAGGTATTAAGTGCAGGTATTCTGAGTATGGATTATGCTGAGAATATAATTGTAGTCCGTACAGTGTCCGGTATGGCGATGGCAGTTGCCGCGGCACTGGATAATATGGATCTACAGGGATTTCTGGGTTGTATTGCAGGAGATGATACAATCTTTGCTGTGGCGAGAAGCAAGGGATTTTGTAAGGAAATTATTGCGGAAGTCAAAAAAGTGGCATCTGACGATTGAGTTGGAGGTATAATATGTTACTAAATTTACATATTAAGAATATGGCATTAATTGATGAGATTGAGATTGATTTTTCGGAGCATTTAAACATTTTAACCGGAGAAACGGGTGCGGGAAAGTCGATCATCATTGGTTCTGTCATGTTGGCATTAGGTGGCAAGACACCAAAAGATTTTGTTAGAAAAGATGCTCCATATGGTTTGGTGGAATTATTGTTTTCCGTAGAGGATGATGAGACATTAGAGAAACTAAAAGAATTAGAGGTTCCGGATATTGAAAATGGGGAACTTGTACTATCGAGAAAGATCATCGGCAACCGGAGTGTGAGCAAAGTAAACGGAGAAACGGTAACGCTTGCTAAGGTGAAAGAGATTGCGTCTTTATTACTGGATCTGCATGCACAGCATGAACATCAGTCTCTGTTGATTCCTTCTAATCATATCAAAATGCTGGATCGCTATGGTCAGGATCAGATTGAGAAGGATAAAGAAAAGGTTGCAGCCTGTTATCAGGAATATAGTAAGATCAAAAAGGAACTGGAAGCAAATTCATTAGACCAGGAAGAAAAGAAACGCCAGATGGATCTGATCGCATTTGAACTGCATGAGATTGAAGAGGCATCGTTAAAAGATGGTGAAGATGAACAGTTAGAAGAGGATTACAGGAAAGCAGCCAATGGAAGAAATATTACCGAAAGTCTTGCAAATGCACATACGATCGCACAGGATAATGCGCAGGAGGCAGTTGACCGGGCGTTGCGTGAGATGATGACTGTTTCAGAATATGATGAGGAGTTATCTTCTTTAACAGACTCTTTGTCTACAATTTCGGATCTGTTGACGGATTTTTCGAGAGAAACAAGACTGTATTTGGAGGAACATACTTTTTCTGAAGCGGAATTCCAGATGTTAGAAGAGCGGCTCAATACGGTGAATCATTTAAAGGCCAAATACGGAAAGACGATACCGGATATCTTTGCATATCAGGAACAGTTGCAGTCCAGATTGGAGCAATTAGAGCATCAGGAAGATTATTTAGAAAAATTGAATACACAATTAACACAGATAGAACAGGATCTGAAGGCTGCATGCCAGGTATTGACACACAAGCGAAAAACGATTGCAAAACAATTATGTGAGAATATTACGGAGTCCCTGATCGATCTGAATTTTTTAGATGTCCGGTTTGACATGGTGTTTGAACCGTTAGACACTTATACGTCATCTGGTGCAGATCATGCATATTTTATCATATCAACCAATGTTGGAGAGGATATGAAACCGCTGTGGCAGGTTGCTTCCGGTGGTGAGCTTTCGAGAATTATGCTTGCCATGAAATCCTGCTTAGCAGAAGTTGACCGGATCGAGACACTGATCTTTGATGAAATAGATGTCGGAATCAGTGGTCGGACGGCACAGATGGTGGCAGAAAAGATTTATGCAGTTGCCAAAAATCATCAGGTAATCTGTATTACGCATCTTCCACAGATTGCAGCTATGGCATCACAGCATTACTTAATTGAAAAACAGGTAATAGATGGAAAAACAGTTACCAATATTTATCCATTAGATGAAACACAACAGGTAAATGAGCTTGCACGATTGATCGGTGGAGTAGAGATAACCGAAACGGTTTTGCAAAGTGCAAAAGAAATGAAAGAATTGGCAATCAAGGCAAAGGTTAACTGATTGATTTAAGAAATGAGAACTCATACTAAATATAACATTTAGTATGGGTTTTTTGTTTTGTAAAAAGATAAAAGGAACAATATTATAAAAAGGAAGGTGCAACGAGATGAAGGTGTATAAACGGATATTAAAAGGTTTGCTTTGTGCAAATGTGATGTTTGTTTTAATTGCAGCATCATGCGGATACCAAAAAGAACAACAGGAAAAGGAGATTGCCAGGACAAATGCTGCATTGTCAGGGCAGCACAAAGATAATACGAAAGACATATCAAAGAAAAAAGTAATACCGGTTGGTAAAACGGTTGGAATCTATATTAATACGCGGGGAATTTTGGTAATTGATACAGGGGAAGTTACGGATGTGAATGGGAAAAAATCAAATCCTGCAAAAAACCGTTTGATCAAAGGCGATTATATACAGAAACTGAATGGCGAAACAATGAAAACAAAGAAACAGCTGATTCAGGCGATCACAGACTGTAATGGTGAAAGCCTGGTGTTTGAGGTGGTAAGAAAGGGAGAAATAACAAAAGTGCAGATCGATCCGGTTGAGACCGGAGCAAATATATATAAAGTAGGAATCTGGGTAAGAGATGATCTGCAAGGTTTAGGAACGATCACATACGCATATGGAGATCAATATGGAGCATTAGGACATAGCATAACAGATGTAGATACTGGAGAAATGTTACAGGTATCGGGAGGTGAGATCTATGCAGCGGATATTTTTGGTGTGGAAAAGGGAATAGCCGGTACGCCGGGAGAGATTGAAGGTATGATTTCTTATCAAACGGAAAATATTGTTGGAAATATTGAAAAAAACAGATTATACGGGATTTTTGGAAGTATGACAGAAAGTTTGCAGCAGGAACTTCGACAGGAAAAAGCGATACCGTTTGCTGCGATGGATGAGATTAAAGAAGGAAAAGCATATATACAATCCTATGTGAGCGGGGAAAAGCAATTATATGAAATTGAAATTGTTAATATCCATAAAAACAGCAATGGGGACACAGAGATGGAGTTGAAGGTTACGGATGCTGCATTGATCAAACTGACCGGTGGAATTGTTCAGGGAATGAGTGGAAGCCCGATCTTACAGGAGAGTAAATTAATCGGCGCAGTAACACATGTGTTTGTCAATGATCCGACAAAGGGGTATGGGATTTCGATAGATAATATGATAAAGAATGAATAATTTGTCGAAAACGGTATATAATTTGTGTATTATGATGTCGATTGAGTTAATATGCCTTTTTGTATAAATAAAAATGGAAAAATTTTATATGTAATTTTGTCTTGCGACAACTTATCATTTCCTTGTTAATCTGATATAGTCATATATGGTCGATGTTGCTATGTTTCTGTCAACGAGGTGCATAGTTTATGACGAATTTCATATAGTAGGAGGGAAATATGATTCGTGTAATGATAGGAAACCATGATGAGATCATGCGAAAGAAGATGGAGGATGTGGTACGAAAGCAAACACAGTGTCGTCTGATTGGAACATATGAAAAGGGAAATCTATTATTGTCCGGTATTCAGGAAAATGAACCGGATGTGGTTCTGTTGAATCCGGTTCTGCCCGGGTTAGATGGAATAGGAGTGATTGAAAAGATACGGTCAGATGTACAATATGATGGAATCCGGTTTATTCTGGTTGCAAACTCCAAACAGACAAAAGTATTAGAAATACTGAAAAACAGAAAAAATGTAAAGTTTTTTCCATGGGAAAACAATGTAGAAACATTAGAAAAATGTATGATTGAGAGCCCAAAGGCAACAGGAGCACAGGAACGGTCTGTCCCGCTAGAGGACATTGTTGTCGAGCGGGGAAATCAGAAAAAGGACCTCAATCTGATCGTGACACAAATGATTCATGAGATTGGTGTACCGGCACATATTAAGGGGTATTTGTATCTGCGTACGGCAATCCTTATGGCAGTAGAGAATGTGGATGTATTGAATGCGGTCACAAAACAATTATATCCGGATATTGCCAGAGAACATGGAACAACTGATACCAGAGTAGAACGTGCGATACGGCATGCGATTGAAGTCGCATGGGAACGGGGAAACATTGATATGATTCATGAATTATTCGGTTATACCATTCAGGCAGATAAAGGAAAACCAACGAATTCAGAATTTATTGCACTGATGGCGGATCGAATACGGTTAGAACAGATGCAGGCATGATGTAAAAAGATTGTTGGCAGCAGTCTTTTGGTAGAGAATGAAGTACGCATTCATTAGGGAGGAACAAATGCGAGACAGTATGAAAATATTAATTGCTTCTGAACGAAGCAGAGACATTTATGAAAAATTATTCGAATCCATGAAGGAATTTGAATATGTGATCCGGGAGACGACAGCAGGATTTGATGACATAGTAGTACAGGCGCAACAGATGCAACCGGATATGATCTTATCTGATATTTGTTTAAATGGAGGGGATGGAATCAGTTTATTGCAGATGTGTAGAAATCACACATCCCTGCAGGACACAAAATTTGTATTTTTGACAGCGGTTACTTCTCAAAAGATTATTGATATTGCATATGAAGTTGGCGCCGATTATTATTTAATGTTAAATCAGGAACCAAAGTTTATAGCAAGAATGTTAGAACGTATTTTGGAAGTCCGGTATGAGGACAGAAATAAGAAAAAGCAACAGGAAAATATGACAAATGAACAAAAGCAGTTCCTGCTTGACTCTACATTGGAAAATGATGTGACCAAGATGATCCGCAGCATAGGCATTCCTGCACATATCAAGGGCTATCAATACATACGGGAAGGAATCATTTTATCGATCAAGGATCCGGAAACATTAAATTACATTACAAAGTATTTGTATCCGTCCATTGCACAAAAATATCATACAACGACAAGCAGCGTAGAACGTGCAATCCGCCATGCGATTGAGGTTGCATGGAACAGGGGAAAGTTAGACACCATGGAAAATCTGTTTGGATATAGTGTAAATTCCGGAAAAGGAAAACCGACGAATTCAGAGTTTATCGCATTGATTGCGGATAAATTCCGATTAGAGTATCGGATGAAGGGGTATCCGTTCGGACAATTTAGTGCATAATGATATAGAAGAAGGATGTTGATGCAGCAGAGCCACCTGGACAGAATGCAAATTCGTTATTTTGTCCAGGCCTGGCTCTTAATTTGTACGCATGATCTTTTTTAATATCTCTTTCTTTGTATATGGGTTTGTGCTATAATAGACAAAAGTCTATTTGTGCTAAGGAGAAGGGAAGAATGAAGAAAATTGCGTACATTGCGTCGGAGTGTGTGCCGTTTATTAAAACGGGTGGGTTAGCAGATGTTGTAGGAACATTGCCAAAGATTTTTGATAAGTCGGAGTATGATGTCCGGATCATTATTCCGAATTATATGTGTATTCCGTCTAAGTTTAAGGAGAAGATGCGTTTTATTACGAATTTTCAATTAGATATTGGAGATCATTCCCAATATGTTGGAATTATGTATATGGAGTATGAAGGGGTACCGGTTTATTTTATTGATAATGAGTATTATTTCAATGGTATTGCTCCGTATGGAGAGACGAAGTGGGATATTGAGAAATTCTGCTATTTTTCAAAGGCAGCATTGGCAATTCTACCGGTTATCGGATTCCGTCCGGATATTGTGCATTGCCATGACTGGCAGGCAGGAATGGTACCGGTCTATTTGAAGACGTTATTTGCAGGTAATCCGTTTTTTAGTGGAATCCGGTCGATTATGACAATTCATAATTTGCAGTTCCAGGGAAAATGGAACATTGATCATATGCGGTATTGTACCGGATTGCCGGATTATTTATTCACATCGGACAAATTGGAATTGAATAAAGATGCCTCTATGTTAAAGGGTGGTCTTGTATATGCTGATACCATCACAACGGTAAGCAACACCTATGCATATGAGATTCAGACTCCGTATTATGGAGAAGGATTAGATGGTCTGCTCCGGGCGAGAAGCCAGTCTTTAGTTGGTATCGTGAATGGTATTGATTATGATACCTACAATCCGGAAAAGGACAAGAACCTGTATAAGAATTATACGACAAAGAATTATAAGAAAAACAAAGCAATGAATAAGACTGCGCTTCAGAAGGAATTAGGACTGCCGGTTGATAAGAACCAGTTTGTGATCGGTATCATTTCACGATTGACCGATCAGAAAGGTCTGGATCTGGTAGACGCTGTTATGAATGATATCTGTCAGGATGGTGTACAATTTATTGTATTAGGAACAGGAGATCAACGTTATGAGGAGATGTTCCGCTATTATCAGAACTTCCATCCTGCAAAGGTAAGTGCCAATATTTATTTCTCAGATGCATTATCGCATAAGATGTATGGTGGGTGTGATGCAATATTGGTTCCATCACGGTTTGAACCATGTGGATTAACACAGCTTATGGCATTACGGTATGGTTCTTTGCCAATCGTAAGAGAAACAGGTGGTCTGAAAGATACGGTTATCCCGTATAATGAATATGAGCAGACCGGAACCGGATTTTCTTTTGCAAATTATAATGCACAGGAATTATTGAATACGATCAATTATGCAAAAGAAGTATACTATAACCAGAAGAAGAGTTGGGAAGATATGCAGGTACGTGCCATGAATCAGAACTATTCATGGGCAAATTCTGCAAAACAGTATGAAGAATTATATCGTTAAGGATATAGAACATAGAGAGATTTTGAAGAATAGAGGATGAGGCAACATGGCATTTGACGGAGTAGTAATAGCGAATATTGTACGGGATATGAAAGAGCGATTGGTTGGTGGAAGAGTTTATAAGATCTATCAGCCGGAAACAGATGAGATCAATCTGGTTGTAAAGAATCTGAAGACAACTTTTCGTTTGATGTTGAATGCCAGTGCAACATTACCGTTAGTCTATTTTTTGGAAGAGAACAAATTAAATCCTGCGCAGGCACCGAATTTCTGTATGTTGCTGCGCAAACATATCGGTAATGCCAGAATTGTGTCCGTGAGTCAACCGGGACTAGAACGGATCATTGTTATGGAGTTTGAACATTTAGATGAGATGGGCGATCTTCGGCGTAAGAAACTGATCATAGAATTGATGGGCAAATACAGCAATATTATTTTTACAGATGAGGCGGATGTTGTGATCGATTCGATCAAGCGGATCGGGGCACATATCAGTTCCGTCAGGGAAGTTCTTCCCGGATACGATTATGTACTGCCACCGAATACCAAATGTGATCCGTTGACCATTACGCAGCCAGCATTTGAAAGAGATATTTTGGAAAAGCCGCTGAGTATTGAGAAAGCGATCTATACCTCCCTTACAGGTTTTTCAAAGCTGATGGCGGGCGAGATCTGTTACGAAGCAGGTGTGGATGGCAATTTTAGTACGGATAGTCTGGCAGATACGAACAAGGAACGATTGTGGGATGTATTCTGTGAAGTGCGGCAACGAATTCTGAATGGGGACTATGATCCGGTCATTGCATATGATCAGGACGAGCCGGTTGCATTTTCTGCATTGCCTCTTACCATGTATGGGGATATGACAATCCAGCATTTTGATGATATTTCACATTTATTGCGGGAATATTACGCAAAGAAGGATACTTATTCCAGAATACATCAGAAATCAACAGATCTGCGTAAGGTATTGTCAACAGCGGTTGAACGTACCTCTAAGAAGTATGATCTGCAACGCAAGCAGTTAAAAGATACGGAGAAACGGGATCAATATCGTGTGTATGGCGAATTGCTTCAGACGTATGGATATGAGATCAAACCGGAGGATAAGTCGATCACGGTCAATAATTATTATGACAACAGTGAAGTGACGATACCATTAGATCCGACACTTACACCGGTTGAGAATGCAAACCGGTATTTTAATAAATATAACAAATTAAAACGAACCTATGAAGCATCTCTTCAGTTGGTAGAGGAAAGCAAACGAACTCTGGATCAGCTTCTTTCCCTGCAACACAGTATTGAGATAGCAGTAACAGAGGCAGATCTTACCGAGATAAGAGAAGAGATGGTGTTAGCCGGACTTATAAAGGCAAAACCGGTTAAGCGCAATGGAGTAAAACAGGAACAGAGCAAGCCATTGCATTATATATCTTCAGATGGTTTCCATATGTATGTTGGAAAGAATAACCTGCAAAATGACCGATTGACATTCAAATTTGCAAATGCAAAGGATCTGTGGTTCCATGCAAAGGATATGCCGGGTTCCCATGTCATTGTCAAATTAGAGGGAGAAGAAGATGTGCCGGATGCAACTTATGAGGAAGCTGCAAGACTGGCGGCGTATTATTCGTCCGGCAATACAAGTCCGAAAGTAGAGATCGACTATACCAGACGGGGTAACCTCAAAAAGCCGCCGCAGGCGAATCCGGGATATGTGATATATCATACCAATTACTCCATGGTTGCAATCCCAGACATCACAGATATTACCCTTGCACAGCGTGAGTGACGGATGATGTGTGAGGGCACATGCGAAAAGATATAGAGAAAGCCATGTAAGTTTGCCTTTATG
>OLNZ01000046.1_pt1 | contig 136180 bp, 110 predicted proteins | sample 1672981 | NCBI WGS metagenome assembly OLNZ01 (sample SAMEA3136743, study PRJEB25190) | human gut metagenome | biome: human gut; feature: human-associated habitat; material: faeces | place: Austria | collected 2013 | reverse complement strand
GTAGAGCACACGGCTGTTAACCGTGGTGTTGTAGGTTCGAGCCCTACTCGGGGAGTTTATGGCGCCATAGCCAAGTGGTAAGGCAGAGGTCTGCAACACCTTTATCACCAGTTCAAATCTGGTTGGCGCCTCTTTAGAAGCAATCTTTTTATAAGGTTGCTTTTTTTATGTTAATGAGATAGAAAAGACAGGAAATTGTTCGATTAAATTTATACCATTATGTCAAGACTTAAAAGAGAAAATGAGGTCCGGCAGAAATGGAGGTTATACAATATGACAGAACAGACAAGAAGAACTTTGTGTTCATCCTTCCGTAAAATGTTATTTATATTAATCGGCTGTTTTCTATATGCAGCCGGCATCGGATTATTTCTAGATCCTAATAAGTTGGCGCCCGGCGGTGTTGTGGGTATCTCTGTGATACTGAGTCATTCCCTTGGAGGGGAGACGGGTACCTGGTATTTTCTGTTAAATATCCCGATAATTTTACTTGGCTGGTGGAAGTTTGGGGGAAGATTCATTATCAACAGTTTCTATGCGATCGCATTGAATTCCATATTTACGAATATATTTAGTATCTTTCCGGCGGTGACGAATAATACATTCTTAGCGGCAGTAGCAGGAAGTCTGCTGGTTGGAAGCGGTCTTGGATTAGTATTAAAGACCGGGGCTACAACAGGGGGCATGGATATTGTGATCAAGATTTTGCGCCGTAAGTATCCGGCAATTAAGACAAGCACCTATTTTGTAACAATTGACCTGATCATTGTAGCCATATCGGGCTTTATTTTCCGGGACTTTAATCTGGCAATGTATGCATTTATTACGGTGGTATTAGATGGAAAGGTTATGGAATATATATTATATGGGGCAGACGAAGCGAATCTGATCTATATTGTAGCGGAGCAGCCGGAGAAAATGCTGCAGCGAATCCTGTCAGAAATGGATATTGGCGCAACGATTCTATCCGGAAGAGGAGCATATAGTAATCGGGAAAAACAGATTATTATGTGCGTTGTAAAGAAGCGGATCACACCCGTGATACAGGAGATTGTAAGACAGGAGGATATGAATGCATTTCTGATCATAGCAAGCGCAAACGAGATCTATGGTGAGGGCTATAAAAATATTGCAATTGATCCGTTATGACCGGCATGAAATCATTTGCAAAATCATTTGCGGACGGGAAGCGTGCGTTGCAAATATAGGATAATGTATGGTATAATATCTTGATATGTGTATGTTCACGAATAGATAGTGGTTATTATAATGAATAACCGGTAAGTAATTATTGCTATATTCTTATATGGACAATCAGAATTAGAAAAAGGAGATCGAGAATATGGAACAGCCCATATTAAGTGGATTAACTGCCTACAATACAGAGGGATGTTATCCGTGGCATATGCCGGGACACAAGAGGAGACTGAATACCATTTTCCCTGATATTGTAGAGAATCCCTTTTCAATTGATGTAACAGAAGTGGGTGATCTGGATGAGTTTCATGATCCACATGGAATTATATCAGAGGCAATGAATCGAGCGGCAGAAGTATATGGTTCACATAAGAGTTATTATCTTGTGAATGGTTCAACCTGTGGCATTATGGCGGCGTTGTCGGCTGTGTGCAGACCGGGTGACAAGCTGATCGTGGCAAGGAATTGCCACAAGTCTGTTTATAATGCGATACGTCTTTTACAATTGAGACCAATCTACATTATGCCGGAATGGAATGAGAAACTTGGCATGTTTGGAGGAGTTTCTCCGGAACAAGTCCGGAAAATGGTCAAACAGTATACGGATGCGAAGTGCGTGATGTTAGTATCCCCGACTTATGAAGGTGTTGTGAGTGATGTGGAGAAGATTGCGAAGATCGTACACAAAGCCGGGGTTCCGTTGATCGTAGATGAGGCACATGGTGCACATTTTGAGTTTATGTCGAATGTAAATGAGACCATTTCTACCACGAACTATAAGAATATTCCCAATCCTGCCATTCGCTTAGGTGCGGATATTGTGATCGAAAGCCTTCACAAAACGTTACCTGCAATGACACAATGTGCCATACTGCATGAAAAGAGCAATATCGTAGATACAGAACGATTGGAAGAGTATTTATCCATATATCAGAGTACATCACCGTCATATGTCTTTTTGGCTACGACTGAGGCATGTATTGAGAAGATGAACTATGAAAGAGATGGATTATTTATCATATATAAGGAACTGCTTTCTGAATACCGGAAACGGTTTGCACAGCTTTCACATATTCATCTGGTGGAGGAAAGTGATTTCAAAAAACAGAGTGTTTGTGGATATGATGATGGCAAATTAGTATTTTCCGTAAAAGATTGTGGATATGAAAGCGATGGCGAGATTATTGCCATGACCGGAACAAAACTCGGCACGATCTTACAGGAGGAATATGGTCAGATGATGGAAATGGCGGCGGGCAATTATGTCATTGCCATGACATCGGTCGCAGATTCCAAAGAAGCATTTGAATCTTTATATCTGGCAATGGAGTCGATAGATGCGCAATTAACAGATGTGGAGCAATCTGCCGATACAATATTATATAAAACGTTGCCGGAACACAAGATGAATATAGCAGAAGCAAGAGAACATAAGAGGGTAGATATACTATTTGAGGACGCGATCGGTAAGATCAGTGGATCATACATATATGTATATCCACCGGGAATTCCGATCGTAACACCGGGAGAGGTATTGTCACTCGATGTAATGCAGGAGATAAAAGCAGCAATGGATAGCGATCTGAACATAAAGGGAATTACAATGGACGAGAAAGGTAGAAGCTATGTGAATGTAATTCGTGAGAATCGGTGGTTATCAAGAATACAAAGAAGATAAGAGGATAGGCTTGTGGAAGGAATATTTATTACAATGGAAGGTCCGGACGGATCCGGAAAGACAACACAGATTGATCTGTTGAAAAAGTATTTAGAACATAGAGGATATGATATTGTGATTGCACGGGAACCGGGTGGAACAACCATTGGAGAGGCAATCCGCGAGATCATATTGAATCCGGATTACAAAGAGATGGGACATATGACGGAATTGTTATTATATGCATCTGCACGGGCACAGCTTGTCAATCAGGTGATCAAGCCTGCACTTGCGGAGGGAAAAGCAGTAATATGTGACCGGTTTGTAGAATCCTCTGCGGTTTATCAGGGAATCGGAAGAGGGCTTGGCGTTGATACGGTGTATGAAGTCAATAATTTTGCATTAGGTGATGTCAAACCAAAGCTTACCATATTTATGGATCTTGATGCGGAAGACGGAATCAAACGTAAGAAGAAACAGGCAGAACTTGACCGGATGGAGCAGGAAGATCTGAGCTTTCACAAACGCGTCGTAGAGGGATACCGGCAGCTTGCAAAGTTATATCCGGAGCGCATCGTTCCGATCAATGCTACATTGCCAATTGATGAGATTCATAGTATGATAGTACAAGAAGTGGAACAGCGTTTTTTCGGGTAGTTACAAGCAAGACAATATGTGCGTTGTGATATGTATAAGATAGATAGTTTTATCATTATCTGAATAATATCACATAGGAAGGAGAGAACAGTATGGATATGAAGATCAACCAATTAACCGGGGCAGCACCGATTGATGCACAGAAACAACCGACTAAGACGGATGACAGTTTCAAATTCACCCTGGTTAGTCATATTGAGAATAGTGAATTACAGGAAAAGCTCTCCGGATTAATGAAGGATATTGAAGAACAGGGAAGTAAGATTGCAAAGCATATGGATATCCGGGATATGAAACGATACCGGAATCTGGTAAAGGAATTCATGAATGAAGTAACGGCGAATTCGCATACATTTTCCAGAGAGAATTTTCTTGATCGAAGAGGAAGACATCGTGTGTATGGAATTGTGAAGGAAGTAGACAAATCATTAGACGATCTGGCACAGGAATTATTAAAGGATGAAAAGGATAATCTTGCGATCCTGAATAAGATAGACGATATAAGGGGAATGTTGTTAGATATTTCAACCTGATCGACAGAATACGGATAGAAAGAAGGGATGAATGATGGCAAATTATAGTGATATCATTGGTCATGAGGATATAGTCAAACATTTTAAGAGCAGTATAGAGCTTGGTAAGATCTCACATGCATATATTCTGAATGGGGAGAAAGGTTCCGGTAAGAAAACGTTAGCAGCAGTTGTTGCAAAGTCGTTACAGTGTGAATCCGGAGAAGCAGATCCATGCGGAACATGTAAATCGTGTTTACAGGCAGAGTCGGGTAATCAGCCGGATATTATCTGGGTAACACACGAAAAGCCCAATGTGATCTCGGTTGATGAGATCCGTACACAGATTCTCAATGACATTGAATTAAAACCATATAGCAGCCGTTATAAGATCTATATTGTACCGGATGCACAACTGATGAATACACAGGCACAGAATGCAATTTTAAAAACATTGGAGGAACCACCGGAGTATGCGATCATTATGCTGCTTACCAATAATGTGGACAAATTTCTTCCAACGATCATCAGCAGATGTATTGTGTTGAATTTCCGGCCGGTGGAGCCATTACATATGGTTGATTATCTTGTAAACCAGATTGGGATCGATCGTGAAAAAGCAAGATTTTGTACAGATTTTGCACAGGGTAATTTGGGAAAAGCGGTTCGATTGGCAATTTCACCGGACTATAATGAGATTAAGGAAGACAGTCTGCGGCTGCTTCGGAGAATCCAGGATATGGATATGGATGAGATCATTCAGGCGGTTCGGAATATGGGCAAATACAAACTGGATATTACCGACTATATTGATATTATGACAATGTGGTTCCGGGATCTTTTGATGGTGAAGATATCCAATTCACCCAATAAGCTGATATTCAAAGATGAATTTTCCGTTATGAAGAAACAGGCAAGTCACGTTTCTTATGAGGGATTAGAGGAGATCTTACAGGCACTTGACAAATTAAAGATTCGCCTGGAAGCCAATGTGAATTTTGATATAGCAATGGAATTGATGCTGCTGACAATGAAGGAGAACTTGAAATGATAGAAGTAATAGGTGTAAGATTTCGACAGAATGGAAAGATATATTTCTTTTCCCCGGCAGGAATTGAACTAGAGACAGGCGATGCTGTCATCGTAGAGACTGTACGCGGAATCGAATACGGTAAAGTTGTCTTAGGAAAGAGAATGATTGAAGAGGGCAACATTACCGGAACATTAAAGCCGGTTATCCGGAAAGCAACTGCGGAAGATGATGCAAAACATGAAGCAAACAAGGAAAAATGCAAAGAGGCATATAAGATCTGTCTGGAGAAGATTGCAAAACACGGTTTGGAAATGAAACTGATCGATGTGGAGTACACATTTGATAATAACAAAGTGTTATTCTATTTTACGGCAGATGGACGAATCGATTTCAGAGAGCTGGTTAAGGATCTGGCTGCGGTATTCCGTACAAGAATTGAACTTCGCCAGATCGGTGTGAGAGACGAGACGAAGATCCTTGGCGGATATGGTATCTGCGGACGGGAACTTTGTTGTCATACTTATCTGTCTGACTTTATTCCGGTGTCTATTAAGATGGCAAAAGAACAGAATCTTTCACTCAATCCGACGAAGATCTCCGGTGTGTGTGGACGGTTGATGTGTTGTCTGAAGAATGAGCAGGAGACATACGAATATCTGAATGATAGACTGCCGAATGTAGGGGATCGTGTAAAGACATTTGATGGTTTCCGGGGTGAAGTAAGCAGTGTCAGTGTTCTTCGTCAGAAAGTCAAAGTTATTGTGGAGACAGACGAAGGCGATAAAGAGATTCGGGAATACAAGATAGATGAATTGAAATTTAAGCCAAAGAAACGGCGGAATTCAGATAAAGTAAACGATAAAGAATTAAAAGCGTTAGAGGCATTAGAAAAGAAAGATGGCGGTTCAAAGATTGATTGATTTTGCAAAAGAAGATGAGAGGATCGATGACCTTCAGTGTAAGGGGTATCAGATCCTTCAGAAACCAAAGGGATTTTGTTTTGGCGTAGATGCGGTATTGTTGTCTCATTTTGCAAGAGTTAAAAAAGATCAATCTGTTCTGGATCTGTGTACGGGAAGTGGCGTGATTCCGATTCTGATGGCAGCCAATACCGATGGAAAGGCATTTTGCGGATTAGAATTACAGGAAGAATATGCAGATATGGCCGGTAGAAGTGTGAAGATGAACGGGTTACAGGATCGTGTCCGTATCATTTGCGGAGATGTTAAGAATGTAAGGGAGCTGTTTCAACCGGCTTCCTTTCCTGTTGTTACCGTGAACCCGCCATATATGACGGATCACCACGGATTGCAGAATCTGTATGAGCCCAAAAACATTGCCCGGCATGAAGTGATGTTATCTTTGGAAGATGTCATTGCGGCAGCAGGTTATGTGTTGCCGGAAAGCGGTAATTTTTATATGATACACAAACCGTTCCGTCTGGCGGAGATTTTCCAAATGATGAAAAAATACCGCATTGAACCAAAAAGGATGCGGCTGGTGCAGCCATATAAAGGAAAAGAGCCAACCATGGTTTTGATAGAAGGGCTGAAAGGTGGCAGACAGCGGATCACGATTGAACCGACATTGATCATGTATGAAAGTCCCGGCGTATATACAGAGGACATCTATGAAATATACGGAAAGAACGGGAATGTGTGAGCAGTATAATAATAAATAGATCAGAGGAGACAGTATGGCGGGAATGTTATATATATGTGCAACACCGATCGGTAATCTGGAAGATATTACACTTCGGACGCTGCGGATATTGAAAGAGGTGGATCTGATCGCGGCAGAAGATACGCGGCACAGCATTAAGCTGTTGAATCATTTTGAGATCAAGACACCAATGACAAGTTATCATGAATTCAATAAGTATGACAAAGCAAAAATATTAGTAGAAAAAATGCTGTCAGGCACAACGATTGCCCTGATCACGGATGCCGGGACACCGGCAATATCCGACCCGGGGGAAGAACTGGTGAGACAGTGTTTAGAGGCAGGTGTGCCGGTGACTTCGTTACCGGGACCTTCGGCATTTGTAACAGCATTGACGATATCCGGCAAGAAAACAAGGCGTTTCTGCTTTGAGGCATTTCTTCCATATGATAAAAAAGAACGGGAAGCAGTGCTTCATGAGTTAAAAAATGAAACAAGAACCATATTAGTATATGAGGCGCCGCACAAGTTGAAAAGGACACTGGCCGATCTGTATGAAACATTAGGAGATCGTCCGGTTTCCATCGTGAAGGAACTGACAAAGAAACATGAGACCAATTTCCGGACAACGCTTGGCGGCGCAATGGCGTACTACGGGGAAAATGAACCACGCGGCGAATATGTATTAGTGATCGAAGGAGCTGACAGGGGTACGTTAGAGGAGGAAGAAAAGAAGCCATTGCTGGAAATGACGATACCGGAACATGTCCAATATTATATGGATCAGGGCATGGATAAGAAAGCAGCCATGAAACAGGCAGCAAAGGATCGTGGTGTCGGGAAAAGAGACATCTATCAGGCATTGTTAGAGGATTAAGAGGGGAGAAAATATCCGGCAAGCATACAACTGACAAGAAGTGAAAAGAATGCAAGAATGAAACCTGCCGGAATAGTCCAGCGGGTTTTTTTGATCCGGATGCTCATGTAATAGACCGAAATGGTATAGAACAGTGTTTCGGTGCAGCTTAGGAGAATGGAGGCAGAAAAACCAATATAAGAATCGGTTCCGTAGGATTTGAAAAGATCAAATAAAAGACCATTTGCACCGGAGGCGGAAAACAGTTTTAACAAGGATAACGGCAGAAGCGGTGTGGGAATATGAAGTGCATTAGCGAGAGGATTCAGGAGGCGGCAGAGAACATCTAATGCCCCGGAATTGCGGAAAATGCCAATTGCAACGAACAGACCGATAATGGAAGGAGCGATATTCCATACAGTGGACAATCCATCTTTTGCACCTTTAGTAAACAGGTCAAAGACGGGTTTCTTCTGTAGAACCGCATACAACACAATAACAAATAGAATCAATGGAATAAAGAATATCGAGATAAAATTGAGTATTTTCATGAGGACTCCTTTTTGATCGAACAGAGTTTACACAGCAAAACCGCAAATAAAGTGGTGAGCGAAGTAGCGATAAGGGAAGGTCCGATGACAGATAAGGGAACGGCACTGCCATATTTACTGCGGTAAGCGATCATGTTGACCGGAATTAACTGTAAAGAAGAGATATTTAATATCAGGAACGTGCACATTTCTGTGCTGGCACGATAACCGGAGTGTCCCCGCTGTTGTTCTAAATGTTGCAATTCTTTCATTGCGGCAAGACCGGTTGGAGTACAGGCCCATCCCAGACCGAATATGTTTGCAATAAAATTAGCACAGATATAGTCATTTGCTGGATGGGAAGGCGGAAGCTTCGGAAACAGAATACGGAGGAATGGGCGCATATAATGTGTCAATTGCCGGATCAGACCACTTCCCTCTGCAATCGTCAGAAAACCGTTCCACATGGCGATCATGCCGCACATCACAATAAGAAGATCAATGGCATCCTGTGTAGAAGTCAGAATACCGCTGCTTACAGCTTCTAAATTGCCGGTAAAGGCAGCAATGATGATGCCAATCAAAAGTATGGCACTCCAGATAGAATTGAGCATAGTACACCCCCTTTTTCTATATATATGAGAAAAAGTTAAAATCATGAAATTTTTGTAAATTTTTTAAAAGTCCATTGATTTTGCAGATTGTTCGTGCTACTCTTAGGGGCAGAGGTGGAGGGAGACCACTGTTTAGAAAGGAGCGAGATCTATGAAATCAACAGGAATCGTGAGAAATCTGGACAACCTTGGAAGAGTGACTCTGCCGATAGAATTAAGACGCAGTTTGGATATTGATATCAAGGATCCAGTTGAAATTTTTGTGGATGGTGACAATATTGTTTTGAAGAAGTACCAGCCGGTAGATATTTTTACAGGAAGTAACAAAGATTTGATTGAATATCAGGGAAAAATGATCAGTAAGGATACGATTCGGGAATTGGCAAAGCTTGCAGGAATGTAACAGACTGTAAGATAGCGGATAAAAAGGGGCTGTTTGAATAGATTGCAGGTATGTTTTCTATGAAACAGCTCTTTTTGTCTGTTTTGCACAAAAAGACTTGTGAAAAATTTATCTATGTTTATATTAAGAATGGTTACTATTTGTTGAAAAAAGTCCGATATTCTGTATACTATAGAAGTATAAGAAAAGGTGTCAGGTGGTGAGGATGTGCGTTGTTATTATGTCAGCCGATATTATTTAAATGCCAGTCACAGTTTTCGTGGAACAAGTGAGACGGCACATTCCCATACATTTACGGTTGTATTATATATTGGAAAACGAAAAGAGAACGTAGAATCTCCGATGGAGATTATAGATAGTTACGCAGAACATTTGTTAACGACATTAGAGGGCAGATATCTGAATGATTTGCCGATGTTTTGTGAGAACGATGCCAGTATAGAGGATATCGGGAATTATTTATACGAGACATGGAAGGTACAATTCCGGAAGACTAACTTTTCTTTGTACCAGTTAGACATATCGGATAATCCGCTGTCAGTGTATCGTGTGGCAGACCGGATTTTACTACCGACATTGAATATGGATAACAGTAAGGACAATTATGATGCGATCATAGAACAAAAGAGAGCAATGAACTAAGGTGACGAAAGGGTGACACATATGAGAACGATAGCAGAGCAATCACGACAGAATATAATATTAAGAAAATTACTTGCGTTTGTATGCGTATTCGCCATGGTATTTCAGTTTGCCAATGTGACGGCATTTGCAGCGGGAATAGAAGGAAGTAATGGAACGATGAATATCAGTTCGGATTCTTCTTATATTTATATCAGTTATTCGGGAAAATGGTCCAATTATATCGGAGAGCAGATCTCGGTATCTGCGGATAATGGTACCAATTTAGGATCTCTTAGTGGAATTACAATCAATCAGAGTAATGATGGCGATGATGGCAGTATCACAGTACGGAATGCGTGGAACAGCGCTATCAGTGGAGCTTCCGGAAGTGTAAGCAACAGCGGCAAGAAGGAACATTACGGGTATGATAAAATGAAATGGAGTATTCAGGTTCCGGTCAGTGCATATGCCGATTATTCATTTAATGGATTGAATTTAAGCTGGGGAGGCAAGACGGTAAGCCTTTCGGTATCGAGCGGAACAACACAAGAGCAGACGACAGAAGAACAGACAACCGAGAAGGTGACAGAGGCCGCTACAGAAGAGAATACTGCAGAACAGACGACAGAAGTGGCAAGTACCGAAGATGCTTCTACGGAGGAAACGACAGAAATAACAACAGAAGTAACAACGGAAGAAGCGGGTACGGAGCAGACAACCGAGGATGCAGGTACCGGGGATTCGACAGAAGACAAGAAAGAGGATGACAAAGAGGATATTGTTGTAACCAGTGGTGTGCAGATTGATGGAATGTATGATGATTGGAAAGACATTCCAAAGACGGAGATCACATATAGCAGTAATAATAACAAATGTAACCATTATGGACAGTTATTTACAGATGGCGATACCTTATATGGTCATTTTCAGGCAAATGAGTTATATCAGAGTTATATGCAGATTCAGATATGGAATCTGACGATCAACGGCAGAACGTTTGCGTTACAGATTCTTCCGGCAAACAGTGACGGATCGATCGCATGGGGAACGAATTACCAGTCCAAGGGAAGTCATACGAATCTGAAGGTATATATTGGCTATTATAATGAATGTGACAGCAGGGTTGTATATACAGTCTATGATGAGACACATGCAACAGATACACCGGGAGACGAGGTGGAATTTGCTCTCAGCATGAAGAGACTTTCTGAGATTACGGGAATCCCGCAGGATCAGATGGGAACGATTATGATCTCGAATCCGAATCTGGGTGGACAGGGCGTTACGATCGCAGGATCATCTACCGGACCGGTTGCGGGTGTTGTTGCAGCATTTTTCTTAGTGGCAGCTTATTTTAAGAGGAAAAAGGATTTGGGTGTACAATGATAAACTGGCTTATTGTTGTTTTATTGATCGTATGGATCTATGTATTATATACAATGAAGCGGGCGGAAATGGGAGTCTGGTATTTTCTCTGTGGAAGTGTGGGATTGTTTGTATTTGGAATGATCATTTTTGAACCGGTTGTCGTTGCACCGCTGCAAAAGGCGGTTTCTGCGGTTGCAGGTGTATTAGGAGAGGCAACCGGAGTATATGATTCTTATTTCCAGCAGGGAATTTTATTTATACAAAAAGGAACGGAAAGTCTTTCGTTATATATTGATTTTGAATGTTCGGGTGTAATTGAAATGCTGGCATTTTTATCGTTGTTATGGTTTTTTCCGGTATATGAACTGTATGAGAAGATCGTGGTGAGTATCATCGGTGTCATGGCGATATTTATTGCAAATGTACTTCGTATTTTCCTGATCTGTTTCCTCATTTATTTATTTGGAAACCAGATATATTTCTTTGCACATACGATCATTGCGAGAATATTCTTTTATGGCTGTTCGGTAATATTGTATTTCTATGTATTTACGAAGCCGCAGATTGTCCGTCAGAAAGTTGGTGCTTTTCATTATGACCGCAATTAAAGACTTTTTTATGTCCTCTATCGTGTTCTGGATTGCGTGGATCATTATTCCGCTGATCATGGAGGTCATTCCAACGATAGGGGATTTTTTTATTCTGTTAAAACGCAGATTTATCCGGAGAAAATATACAGACGAATATGAACTCCCGGAAATATCGCTGATCATTCCGGTCTATAATTCCGAGAATACGTTATATGACTGTATCCGTTCAGTGGATGCGTCTGATTATCCGAACGACCGCATTTATATTATGCTTGTGAATAATATGACAAAGGATGACAGCTTTCATGTGTTCTGCAAATGTCAGGAAGATTTTCCAACGCTGAAGATCAACTGGATGAATGCAAAACAGGGAAAATCAAAGGCACTCAATCTGGCATTGTTTAACAGCGATGGAAAATATATCGTTCATATTGACAGTGATGGAGTGCTGGAGCCAAGCGCACTTTCCAATATTGTGCATATGTTTGAAAATGAAGATGAGATTCACTGCATTACCGGAACCATTTTAACGAATCCGGAATCGATCGACCGGACGAAGAATCCGTTTATGCGATTATTTCAGAAACTGGAATTTGGGGAGTATTGTCAGGCATTTTTGGCAGGACGGAATTTTCAATCCGAACTAAACAGTATCTTTACGTTGTCCGGTGCATTTTCCGCATTTCGAAAATCTGCAATCCTAAAGTCGCAGCTATATAATACTGATACGGTATGCGAAGATACGCATGTTACGTTTCAGATCCGCGACGGAATGGGAAAGAAAGTGGCACTTTGTCCGAATGCAATCTTCTTTGTGGATCCGATCGGCAGTGTAAATCAGTTGTATGTGCAGCGGCAGAGATGGCAGAGCGGTGAGTTGGAAGTCATGCATATGTTTATGGGAAAGCGTTTGAATGCAGCCCGTGGGTTCTTTTCGGATTTTGTGGTAAGAGTGCTGATGTTTGACCATACATTTGCATTTCCGCGTATGATCTGGTACTTTGCATTGATCTGTCTGGCATTTATCAATTATCCGATGAGTCTGATCGTGGAATCCATTGTGTTCATGTATATATTATACAGTTTTGCAAACTTATTGTTATATATATGCATTATCCTGTTTTTGAAGGAATTCAAAGAACTGAAACACTACTATGCCAGAAAATGGTACATTATCTTTTTATTGCCGCTATTTAATTTTCTTGTATTCTGGTTTCGTTTTGCGGGAATCATTAATTCGATCAAGGGAACGCAGACATGGAAGGTTCGGAATGCAAAGGAGGAATGGCAGTCCTTTGGTGAGGTGGCAAGGGGAGATTTTGCAGGAATCGGCAGAGTAATCTCTAGAATTCGTGATGAGGTGAATGAGAATGAAGAAGCAGAAAAAGGGACGAATTAAACGAATCTATACGTCTCTTCGGTATCGTATGATCTCAATCAGTGTAACTGTGATGGTATTTATTGCGGTGATGTTAGCGGCAATGCTGGTGGAGTTGCATAATAATCAGGAACAATATATGTCGATGTATCAGAAGGATCAGCAGCAGTTCATAGATCAGCTGGCGAATACACTCACATATATGATGGAAAATGGAAAGACAGAACAGGATGTCATTACTTACATGGGAGATGAGATAGAGGCTTCCGGAAGCCGGTTCTTTGTTCTCACAAAGGATGATTCCGTTCTGTTTGCCAAAAATGATATTACGACGAAGTGCTTAGGAAGTCTGAAGGACAAAAAGACATTTTACAAGAGTATGGAACAGCAGGATGTGACCATTCAGCGTGCGGCATTATTGAGAGAGTTCTCAAACTATGAGATCTCTGTGGTGTCGGATGTGTACTCTGTGAAAGCAGAGGGGAATCTGAACAAACACCAGTATTATATTCTGCTGGTGGTTGCGATCATGAGTCTGGTGTTGGTCAGTCTGCTTGTTACCATGTTAGGTTATTGGAACCGTACCGAAAAACAGTTAGAGGGTACGGAAAAGGAACTGGATCTCCGAAATGAAAAGATGGAGCAGATCTCACAGGAGACCGGAACTTTAACCGGAGATAAAACAGACCTTTTAACAAAAGAGGAAGTGACCGGAATCATCAAATCGAAAAAGGCAGAGTTTTATAATATCTACACGATCAAGATGTTGTTACAAAAATCAGAGGATGCAGATCTGAAACCATTGCAGATACTGTTTGTAAATGTTGTTATGGGGAACCGGTATTTTACCAAAGATCAGATCTTCAATGCGATGGAGCGGATTCAGGATCAGTTGCGTCCGGTTGAGGTGATGGGAGAGATAAGGCGCGGACGGTTTGTGATCCTTGCATACCGCACTCCGTATGAGACGGCAAAGAAACGGGAACAAGAGATCACGGCTCTCTGTAAACAGATTGAGAAAGAAAAAGGATTTGCAATTCGTTGTCAGCTGGTAGAGGAGGATGAACGGAAGGCAATCGAGCGTTTTGAACAGGCACAGACGGAGGATATGGCATGAGATATCAGCAGTACAAATTCAAGTTTTATCTGAATGCACGACATGGAATCTATATCAATGGAAAATTAGGACAGGCGCACCCGCATACATGGGAGATCATTTTGCATGTGGTCAAAGGAAAGGATCAGTTTGTGCAGTTTGACAGTCTGGAGAAAATGGTAGAGCAGTTTATGGAGCCATATCAGAACCGCCTGCTAAACGAGATTCCTCCGTTTGATATGATCAATCCGACATTAGAGAATTGTGCGCATTATTTTAAGGATCGTTTACAGGAGATATTGAACCGGGAAGGCTGGATTTTTCTGATGATGGAAATGAGTGAAAGTCCCGCAAGGTCGTATGTGATCAGTATGATCGACGAGCAGCAGATGGGAAGGGATCAGTCCCTTAACACGTTGACCGAATTTTATATTAGATGATATCCGCAATGCACCGGTGGAATAACGGTGTGGGGATATATGCAGATATAAGGAGTGGCAGATGAAAGAGAACAGATCGTGGAAAAATATAATCGGAATCGTTCTATTGGCGGCGGGAGCATGTGCCCTCGCCGGTTATATGTATATAGTGAAAATGCAGCCATCCGGGGATGATGTCTGGGGACATTTATACAAGTCTGAGGTGATGTATGAAAATATCAGGCAAGGCTGCTGGTATCCGATCTTTGATTTTAAATGGTATAACGGAATCCAGTTATACCGGTACTGGCCGCCATTTTCTTATTATGTGATGGCGGGGATGCTGATGATAACGGGTGGCAATCTTGTCTATGCCTATTATCTGCTGTCTGCATTTTTGTTCTTTGTCGGTGGTCTGCCATGGGTATTGTGGGGCAATATGAGAGACCGCAGGGTACTTGGTACACTGTTGGGATTTGTATGGTTCTTTATGCCGGAGATATCGAGAATCTACTTTAATGCGGGTAACCTGCCGCAGATGGTGACAACGGTCATTGTACCATATGTGATCTTCTTTCTCTGGCTGTTTGTGAGCCGGAAGAATAATGCAGCATCGATCGGGTTGTTCCTTGCCATGGCGGTTATGACATTTACCCATTTGATGGTTACGGCAATCATGGGTGTTGCAACATTTCTATATCTGCTGCTTGACCAGATCTGGAACAAAGACCGGAAACGGAAACTGTTAGCACTCTGTATTATGGTGACGGGAATACTGTCTGTTGGAATCTGGATTCTTCCTGCATTAAAAGGTGGGATCATGACATCGGAGCAGGGTGGCGGAAGTGTTATGGCATCGCTGATCTTCCCACTGTCGGTTTCTCTTAATGTGGTTCGGAGACTCAGCGCAAATGTGGATGCACAGTTTTATTTTGGATTGTCGGTTCTGATCCTTTCCATTGCCGGACTGCTGCTTGCAAGAGGAAAGAAAAAGGCGGGTTTTGTACTGCCCCTGATCATTTTAGTCTTTACAACTCCGGCAACTTATGGGTTTTTAAGCAAATTACCGTTTAGCCAGTTATTCTGGATGACCAGATTCATGCCGATGGTGTATGGATTTTTCTTCTGTTCGCTCTTAGAGTGGACAAGACTGAAGAAGAAATACAGTGTGATCCTGATGGCGGTGCTGGTATTAGATCTTGTGCCATCATTTCTGATACAGAATTATTGTGTATTTCCAATGAAGGAGACGATGGCGGATATTCAATCATTAAGAGAAATGACCTCACAGCGGGCATCTGTTGTGGACATCAGTTCGTATGGTCCATACCCGTCCTACGGTATCTGCGGAGATGAAGGCGTGAATTATACATTTGGCTGGGCATGGCAGGGAGCCGTAACCGGTGACAATATTGTTTTGCTAAATGAGGCATTGGAAAATGAACGCTATCTGTATTTGTTTGACCGCTGTCTGGAATTGGGAAATGATACGGTACTGATCCGGAAGAATTATGTCGGCAAAAACGGCGGGACAAAAGAGCAGATGTTAGAAGCAGCCCAGACCAGTGGCTATGTACTTGCCAAAGAGACGGACGGTGCGTATATGTTCAAACATGAAACACCGGATACATTCGGTGTTGTATCACAGTATCAGGGTATTGTTATCGGAAAATATGCGAATGCCATGACAACGGCATATCCGGGTTTTGAAGCCGGAAGCATGGAAGAACTGGATTCTTATTCCTATGAGGAATTGAAGGGATACAAGACCATATTTTTAACCGGATTTACTTATCGGGATAAAACAAAGGCAGAACAATTGATCCGGAAACTGGCAGAGAGCGGAGTGCGTGTTGTGATTGACAGTACGCATATGCCTGCGGATTCCAAAACAAAATTGGAGACATTCCTTGGCGTGACGAATCAGCAGATTCATTTTCAAAACCGGTACCCGGCATTACAGATGAACGGAGAAGATTATCATACAGGAAACTTCAGTGTAGAAGATACGGATTTTGCGACCGGATATATTTCCCGATTAGATCATGTGTTGGGAAGTGTACAGGTTGGTACAGAGGAGCTGGCATTTTACGGATACAATGATGAGGAGCCAAACGTGTACTTTTTGGGCTTGAATCTCATGTATCACGCAACATCTACGAACGATCAGACGACATTTACACTGCTAAATGAGATACTGGATGTGTCAAATGAGCAGCTTCCGGTGCGGGAACTGGTTCCGATCAAAGTGAACCGGACCGGAAATACGATAACGATCCATGTAGAGGATGAGAACGTGATAAAAGAGGGTAAGGCGGTGAGTACGACGATTGCAGATCAGGATATATTCTCGTCAAAACAGAAGATTACACAGCGGAATAATCTGTTAGAAGTACATGAGACCGATACAACGATTGCGTTGCAATATCCGATGTTTGTGCCGGGATTACTGCTGTCACTGTTTGGTCTGCTTGCGGGAATCCTGTTTATAAGATATGCATTTTGTTGTTCGAATCGAAAAGAAACTGCAATGTAGCAGACAGATAACATATTGTAAATCATGATAAAAGACCGTTACAGAATCTGTAACGGTCTTTTTAAGAGAAGATGCAAGGTTTCTGTCCGGAACGTTTTTATATTAGTTGCCGGATAGAAGGTTCTGTCCGTTAGAAGCAATTACGTCACGATACCAGTAGCCGGAATCTTTGATGATACGCTGCTGTGTCTGATAGTCCACGTAAATGAGTCCGAATCGTTTGCCATAACCTTCTGACCATTCGTAATTGTCAGTAATGGACCAGTGCAGATATCCCATGATCGGAACACCGGATTCGCTCCAGGCACGCTCAAATTCCTTAAGGTAACGCCAGGTGTAGTCGATACGATAAGAATCGTGTACTTTGCCATCCAGACATACCCAGTCATGTTCTGCCATACCGTTTTCGGAGATCAGGATCGGTTTTCCGTATCGCTCATATAAGAACTTGGAAGACCAGAACATAACTTCTGGAGTTAATGGCCACTCCAAAGCGGTTTCCGGACGTCCCTGATACCAGTTTTCCGGATAACTTTCTACATTGTGGTTCGCATTGGAATAGTAGATGTTGGTTGCATAGTAGTCTAAAGGTTCACTGATCAGCTCCATCTCTTCTTTGTTATATGCAGGGACAAGATCGCCAAATGTTTCGTATAACTGTTCCGGATAATGACCGAGATATACAGGGTCGGACCAGTAACTGATAGAAAAGGCAAAGCCCTCGCCATCGATGTCAAAGGTTTTCTTTCTTGCTTCTTCCACATCTTCCGGTGAATTGCTCTTTGGTGTGTAAGAAGGACCGATCGGAGAAAAACTGATCATCGGTTTTTTCTTTGCATGCTGACGGATATAACGGGTTGCCTTGCCATGGGATAATAAAATATTGTGTCCCATCTTTAATAAATCACATGTTGGAGCATGTTGAAACGGTGCATGGAAACCACCATAATAACCGCAACCTAAAATACACTGTGGTTCGTTGATCGTTACCCAGTAGGTAACACGGTCAGAAAGGGTATCAACGACCAGTCTGGTGTATTCCAAAAACCAATCGGAAATGTCGTCATTTAGCCAGCCGCCTTTCCTGTGAAGTTCGTATGGAAGATCCCAGTGATAGATCGTTACGATCGGCTCAATTCCGTTTGCAAGCAGTTTATCGACCAGATCGGAATAAAACTGTAATCCCTTTTCGTTGATCCGTCCGGTGCCGTCCGGGAGGATTCTTGTCCAGCTGATTGAAAAACGATAGTATGGAATACCAAGTGTTACCATGTTGGCAATGTCTTCATCCACTCTGTGATAGTGGTCACAGGCAACTTTTGCCGTTTCGTTATATTTGGTGTTTCCTTTTATTCCGGCATATACATCCCAGATGTTCAAGCCCTTTCCGTCCTCGTTGTATGCACCTTCGATCTGATGGGCAGCAGATGCAGCACCCCACATAAAATCTTTTGGAAAACTCATAGTGTGTACCTCCTTATGGTATAATGATCGCGAAACATATAGTATTGTGTATTCGCATATTTTTCTTGCTTTATATAAATTGATAATATAAAATACGGAGGTATAAATATATAACAAATGTTGTTTTTATATAACATATGTCGTATGTTTTATGAAAGGAATGAAGTATGGGAATTGATAAGGAATTAGAGCTTTCTTTGTTTCATCAGAGGGAGGAGCAGAGACGGCATATGGAATATCAGAAGGAGTTTGGATTCTACTGGATGATCGTTTCCGGCAATCTTAAGGAGATTAAGAGACTGTATTCGTCGGAATTATTAGAGACGGCATCGAAGAATATGGAGAATGGTGTCTTGTCCAAGGATCCGGTCCGGAATGAGAGGTATCATTTTGTTGTGTTGACAGCACTGATCACAAGACTCTGTGTGGAAAATGGTCTTGACCGGGAGAAGGCATATACGTTAAGTGATCTGTATATCAATAAAATGGATGTATGTATGGATATTGCAGGAATACTTGATATACAGAGGGAAATGGTCATCGAGTACACGAAGCAGATGGCACATCTGAGAAAAGAAGATGTATATTCCATTCAGGTGATGAAAGCAATCGATTATGTGTATGCACATTTGAATGAGAAAATATCGGTAGAGCAGATAGCAGATGCGTTAAGATTGAATAGAAGTTACCTGTCGGAATTATTTCATAGAGAGACCGGAAAGACGATTTCTTCATTTATACGGGGAGCAAAATTAACGGCGGCATCGAATATGTTAAAATATTCGGATTATGAATATTCAGATATTGCAGAATATTTTGCATTTGCTTCGCAGAGCCATTTTACGAAATGTTTTAAGGAAGAGACGGGCTATACGCCCAAACAGTATCGTACAAGGTTCTATCAGCCGGGAGAATGGAATCTTACAGAGTGAAGTTTATCCGGGTTGTAATAAAGTTGTATCATAATTGACAACTTTCTGACGTTTTTCTTAAGAATGCCGGCAAAGGCTAGATTCTTAAAATATATTTATGCTATACTCCATATAGTCCAAAGGGTGTGGAACAAACAGTTCCATGAAAGGAAAGAATGACAGGAGGATATATATGAATAAAGCCAGATGGAAAAAAGCAGCGGCATTAGCGATGGCATCCATTATGATGTTGTCCATGGCAGCCTGCGGAAAGAAGACAAAGGATTCATCTTCTAAGAAAGAAAAAGAGAACAAGAAAGAGATGACTTTCCAATCAGAAGATTTGCAGATTGATGGTGTGAAAGGAGATATCAACACCTGCGTAGTATCCGGTGACCGTATATACTTTTATACAATGGAATGGGATGAAAGTAAGACAGAAGGAGAGACTCCGGAGGAGAGCACTTCTGAGGAAGCATCCGGTGAAGAGGACTTAACGGAAGCAGGTTCGACGGAGGAAGGAACAAGCGAAGAAGCAACCAGTGAAGAAGCCGCTTCGGAGGAAGAGACAACCGAGGCATCTTCCGGTGAAGAGACCTCAGAGGAAGGGGCATCCGAAGAAGTGACGGGAGAACCTTCAGACGCAGCCAAATACTATCTGTATTCCATAAAAACAGATGGAACAGATCTTCAGGAATTAGGACAGATAGATATTGATACGGACTCTTATATCAACTATCTGCTGGTATCAAAGGATGGTGGCATACATTTACTGCTCGGTACCTATGATGAAAAATCACAGAAGTCATCATACGAGATTGCATCTGTAGATGAGAGCGGTAAGATTACAGATAAACAGGATATTACAGATCTGTTGGGAATCACAGACCAGAATTATCTTTCAAAGGCAATGATGGACAGCAAGGACAGATATGTATTTACAACAGATCAGAACATTATCGTGTTAGATCAGTCCTTTAAGAAAATATGCGAGATGAAACCGGAGAGCGGTTATGTGGAGTCGATCGCCCTTACCAAAGACGGAGATATCGTTGTTGGCGATTCAAATGGTGATGATGGAGCAAAGGTTCAGGTGTTGGATGTTGAACAACAGAAGTGGGGAGATACCTATAAGATGGATTTCAGCTATTTTAACACGGGAGATGCACTGATGAACGGTTCCGGCGATTATGATTTTTATTACAAAGATGATTCCGGTATCTATGGTTATCAGCTTGCCTCTAAAAAGGGAACTAAACTGATGGACTTTGTAGCATCAAATGTTACTTCTGATGCTAGTTACTTCATTTTGCCAATAGATGCGGAGACGATGATCGGAACATCATGGCAGGATTCCGGAAGTAAGCTGACACTCTATAAAAAAGTAGATCCATCTTCTATTAAGGATAAGACAACGATCACTGTCGGAGCAATGTATTTAGATGACAATGTCAAGAGAGCAGCGATTGACTTTAATAAGAAGAATGACCAGTATCAGGTTGAATTGAAGGATTATTCTTCCGAAGAGGATCCGGAGACAAAGATGAATGCAGATATCATTGCGGGAAATGTACCGGATATCATTTGTCTTAACGGAGTATCTGTTGATCAGTACGCAGAAAAGGGAATATTAGAAGATTTAAGTACATTCTATGAGAAAGATCAGGATATCAGCAAAGACGATCTGATTCCTTCCGTAGAGAAAGCAATGGAGATTGATGGTAAATTATATTTTGTTTCGCCAAGTTTCACAATCAGTACATTGATCGCATCTGCAAAGGATGTTGGAACAGAATCCGGATGGACAATGGATGATCTTAAGAAGCTTTTGAAGGAAAAGAGTGATGCAAGACCATTCTATTCTGAGAATAAGAATGATACGTTATATAGCTTTATTACAAGTAATATTAATGATTTTGTAGACTGGTCAACCGGCGAATGTTCGTTTGACAGCCAGGATTTCAAAGACATCTTAGAGATCAGTAACCAGGGTAAGAATGAGGAGATGGATTATTCTGAGGATTCTCCAAGCGAACCATCTCTGGTTAAGAGTGGTAAGGTACTGTTTACAAGTGGATTTGGTGTCGATATGGAGAGCGTGGAATTATACGAGAAGATGTATAATGGAGACATAACCTTTATCGGTTATCCGAACAAGGATAAGAACGGTTCCTATTTCTCATTTGATATGCCGATGGGTATTTACTCTAAGTCCAAAGTAAAAGATGCCGCATGGGAGTTTGTCAAGATGTTCATGTCCTTGGAGTTCCAGGGAGGTCAGGATACGATCTATAGCAATCCAACCCGTCAGGATGCATTTGATATGTTGGTGAAGAGAAAGACGGCAACCAAGAAATATAAGGATGAATTAGGTAATGAGGTAGAGCCGTTACAATCCGGATACGGTTGGGATGATCTGAACATTGATATCGGACCGCTTAGTGACGAACAGGCTCAGAAATATATTGATCTTGTAAACAGCACAACAAAGACAAGTGATTACAACACGGAGATTACGAATATTATCACAGAGGAAGCAAAGGCATATTTTGCGGGACAGAAGAGCTTAGACGAGACAGCGGATATTATTCAGAATCGTGTTAAGACTTATGTAAATGAAAACAGATAATCAGAACAACCCTCTATAAAATGTACAGGGATGCCATGCGGGAGCATGGTGTCCGGTACGTTGTGTTGCCGGACATTGGTAGAACTGCGAATGGCAGATTGTGTTGGTGTTGAGGTTGGATAGAATGAAAAACAGGAGGCAGAAACATATGCCGCGTAAGAAGAAATATATAACGGAAGACGGAATGGAATACAAGAAGCATCACATGAGTAAGAAGGACAAGAAAAATGCAGTACTTTACCTGTTGCCTAGTTTATTAGGAGTACTGTTGTTTTTTGTTCTTCCTTTTTTCGTTGTAATCTATTATGCGTTGGTAGATAACCCGATCAGTCATCAGTTTGTGGGAATACAGAATTTTATTAACATATTGCAGAATTCGTCCTTTCAACAGGCCGCAAAGAATACGGCAACATTTTCATTGGTAGCGGTGCCGTTGGCAGTTGTGCTTTCTCTGGGATTAGCAATCCTGTTAGAGGGAAATATTCCAATGAAAAGCCAGTTCCGGACATTTTTCTTAAGTCCGATGATGGTTCCGGTGGCCTCTATTGTGTTGATCTGGCAGGTATTGTTTGATTATAACGGTGTGATCAATCAGTTTATAACGAATCTGAATATGCAGCCGATCGACTGGTTTAAGTCTTCTTACAGTCAGATTGTGATCGTTATCCTGTTTTTGTGGAAGAATCTTGGATATAATATGATCCTGTTTATGGCTGCGTTAAGTGCGATCCCGCAGGATGTGTTAGAGGTAGCAACATTAGAGAGTGCTACGGAATTTCAAAAATTCTGGTATATAAAATTAAGGTATCTGTCTTCGACTATATTGTTTGTGGCGATCTTGTCGTTGATCAATTCCTTTAAAGTGTTTAGAGAGGTTTATCTGCTGACCGGGGACTATCCGTATGATTCGTTATATATGTTACAACATTTTATGAATAATACATTCCGGTCGTTGGATTATCAGAAATTATCAGCCGCTGCGATCATCATGTGCCTTGTGATGTGCGTTGTGATCGGAATCCTGTTCTTTGCAGAAGATCGTTACGGAAAGGATGTGGAAGGATAATGAAACGGAAGAAAGTGAAACTCACGATTAAAAAAATATTGTTGACGTGTGTTGCTGTGATATTTGCGGTGTCCTTCCTGCTGCCGACGATATTGACAATCGCAAATTCGTTTATGTCTTCTGCCGAGATCAATACCAATTATGGTGTAATCTTTAATCAATATAAAGAAACATCATACGGGGAGAGGAATACGGATTATGTAGCAGAAAAGGTAAATCTGAAATTTATTCCGGATATGGTCGAGTTGTCGCAGTATACAACGGTACTTTTAAAAAGTCCGGAATATCTGTTAAAATTTTGGAATTCGGTTATCCTTGTAGTACCGATCGTGGTATTTCAGATATTCATTGCGTTGGGTGCGGCATATAGTTTTATGAGATTCCGGGGACGGATACGGGAGATCATATTCTTTGTATATGTAGCACTCATGCTGATGCCGTATCAGGTAACCTTAGTTCCGAACTATCTGGTTGCGGATTGGTTGAAGATATTAGACACGCGGGCATCTATTATTCTGCCCGGAATCTTTGCACCATTTAGTGTATATCTGCTTACCAAGTTCATGCGCCGAATCCCGAATTCGTTGATCGAGGCGGCAAAATTAGATGGAGCAAATGAGTGGCAGATATTTACCAAGGTGTGTATTCCGTTATGTAAAGGACCGATTGCGTCGGTTGCAATTTTGGTATTCATTGATTACTGGAATATGGTTGAACAGCCGCTTATTATGTTATCTGATGCAGACAAACATCCGTTATCGGTATTCTTATCACAGATCAATACCGGCGAGGTGGGACTTGCATTTGCAGTGGCGACTATATATATGGTGCCACCTATATTGATTTTCCTTTATGGCGAGGAATACTTAGTAGACGGAATTTCGTATTCCGGCGGCGTGAAAGGATAGGAGGAAGAACATGGAAAAAGAAACGAACCGCAAACATATTGTAAAAAAAGCAGCCGTGATCTTTTTGGTGGCGATGCTGATCCTGACATTTTTTTCAAATACAATTATGAATTATTCTTTGCCGGAGGTGGCAACCGAACCGGTAACAACAGGAACGGTATCGAACAAAGTGAGAGGCCAGGGAACGGTTGAGACGAATTCGGATCAGGATGTGACGGTCAGCGGTGCCAGAGTGGTCAAAGAAGTCAAAGTTGAAGTTGGGGACGAGGTTAAGAAAGGAGATGTCCTGTTTACCTTTGAAGAAGGCGAGAATACGGAATTAGACGAGGCACAGAATGCTCTGGATGACCTTGAGCTGAATTACGCCAAATCCTTATTAAAGAACGCACCGGATTATACGGAGGATAATATCAGTATTAAGGACGCAAAGGAAGATCTGCAAAATGCAATCGACGCACAGGAAACAGCAGCAAAGAATGATAAGACATTAAAAGCCGCAAAGAAGGAAGCTGCAGAGATTAAGAAAAAAGTTGCTGCGGCACAGGCAAAAGTGGATTCTTTGCAGGAGCAGTCAGATGCATATTCGGCTGCGGGAGATTATGATGCGATCAATGATCAGTTAAAAGCAGATAATGAATCTTTGGCAGCCATGAAAGTACAGTTAAGCGATCTGAAAGAGGATTTGAAAAAGGCACAGGATGCAGGAGAGGATACAACCGATCTCCATCGTCAGATTCGTGATAAAGAGACTGATATTGCGAACAAACAGGATGATATCTCGAGTGGAACCAAGAAATTAGAGGCATTGAAGCCATCCAAACAGGTAAAATCGGATCTTGCCAGTGCAACAAAGACATTAACCTCGCTTCAGAAACAGCAGGAAGAAAAAGAAGCGAAAGTTACGGAATTAAGTGCAGCTTCTACGTTAGCCGATGCGAAAGCGGCGGTAAAGGAAAAGAGAAAAGCGTTAGCCAGCCTGATCCGTGGACTGGATACGAAGAAGAAAGAGGATTCTCTCAATGCACAATCGGAGGCGCTGGATAATGAAGCGGCTCAAAAGAGTATTGAGGAGCAAAGAGATAAGGTTGATAAGATCAAGAACAGTAACGATATAACGGAAGTCAAGGCAGAAGAAGATGGTATCGTGTCAGAGGTGAATTGTAAGACAGGCGATAGCGTGACGGCAGATGCACCTCTTGCGAAGATTCAATTGGCGGACAGCGGATATGTTGTAAAGGTGACTGTGACAAAAGCACAGAGCAAACTGATTCGTACCGGGGATGAAGCAACGGTTGAAAATGTATGGGATGACAGTGTGACGGCAACGGTGAAGAGCATCCGGGCGGATACAGAGAATCCCAATCAGAATATGATCGTAACATTTGAAGTTAAGGGTGATGGTGTTTCGGTCGGACAGACACTGGCATTTGCAGTAGGAAACCGGAGCAGCCAGTATGATGCGGTAGTTCCAAACAATGCCGTGCGCGAGGACAGCAAGGGTAAATTTGTTCTTGTGTTGAAAGTAAAGGGAACCCCTCTAGGCAACAGATATACGGTGAAACGGGCAGATGTAGAGGTTCAGGCATCCGATGACACTTCTTCCGGGGTGACCGGCGGTGTCTATGAAAATGATAACGTGATCACAAATTCCTCTAAACCGTTAGAGGAAGGTATGCAGGTAAGATTAGTGGAGTAGTATGAAGAAGATAGAGATTTCATTAAACAAAAAACAGATAATCCTTCTCATTGCCAATGTCGTATTTCTTCTTGCATATATATTGCTTACGGTGTTTGCACATAAACAGACATCGGTGTTGTATTCGGAGCAGGAAGGACAACGTTGGGAGAATGGCAAAATGTCATATGCCCAGGTGAGTGCATTTATTTCACCCAACCGGCAGACGGGAGCAGACGAATTAGCTTCCGTTCGAAGTGCGATTGCAACGAAGCTTTCCAAGGATTCTTATAGTGAATCAAAGACAGGCGGAAGAGTATGGATTGACGGCTATTGCGGTGAGGTACAGACCGAGATACGAAAAGACACAAATACGTTAAATGTAACCGCAGTTGGAATTGGTGGTAACTTTTTTCAGTTTAATCCGTTTGAACTGTTGTCAGGAAGCTATATATCGGAAGATGATCTGAATAATGACCGGGTTGTGATTGACGAGAATCTGGCATGGGCAATGTTTGGTTCGAATGATGTTGTTGGAATGCAGATATGGATGAATAATACCATTTTTACGGTAGCGGGTGTTGTGAAGGTTCCGGAAGATGGATTAGAAAAGACCGCATATGGGAATTCTAATCGGATCTATATGTTGTATGATCAGTTGAAAAAACAGCAGGATTCCCTGACGATCACCTGTTATGAGGTGGTGCTCCCGAACCCAATTACGAACTATGCATATTATGCAGTCCGGAGTGCATTCGGCCTGTCGGAAGAGGATGAGGAGCAGTTAGATCAGGAAGAGAATCCACTTACCTTTGATAATGTGGAGATTCTTGAAAATACCAACCGGTTTGAATTAATGCCAATGCTTACAAAGATGAAGCAGTGGAGACTGCGGAGTATGCGGACGAGTCTGATCGGATATCCTTATTGGGAAAACATTGCACGGGCAACAGAGGATACCCAGATCCTGTTGCTGATCGCCCGTATTCTGGTGCTCATTTGTCCGGCGGTCACATTGCTCGGATTATTGATATATTGGTGGAAACATCGGAAATGGACCATGAAACGTTTGTGCCTGGCAGGAGTCGATAAGATTCGGGAAAAACGAGAAGAGCGCTGGGAAGAAAAGCGCCGCATGGAAGAAGAGGATGCAGCATTTGATGTCGATCAGGAATCAGACGGAGCTGCGGAAGATCATGAAGATTCCATAGAAACAGCGCAGGAAAATGTTGATATCGAAGACGAAGAATCGGAGGATTATATTGATATAACCCCGGAGGGCGAAGAACCGGAGCCGGAATTAAAAGCAGTTACAGATGAGGAACTGTTCCGGAAATAATGAATAAAATGGAGCTGTACACGGAATGTGACAGCTCCATTATTGTCTTACTTGTATCCAAAATATTCGTCAATACCGGCAACGATGCCTTTGGCCAATTTCTTCTGGTAGGATTTCTTATTCAACAAACGGTCTTCTGTCGGATTGGTCATAAATCCGACTTCGATCAATGTTACCGGCATGGTAGCCCAGTTGTTGCCGGTCAGATCATTTCTTACAAATAAACCGCGGTTATAAGTACCTGCTTCGTCGCACATGTTATTGAGGACACATTTGGAAAGCTTCTTGCATTTCTTGCTGAGTTTGCCGTTATATTTGTTCGAAGAGGAAGGGTACAGGGCAGAAGCTCCGCGGGCGGATCCTGATGAGGCAGCGTCTACATGAATACGGATAAAGATATCTGCTTTTGCCTTGTTGGCTATCGTTGCACGCTTCTTGCAACTTAGGGCGCGCTTGGAGTTCTTGCGGGTAAGAATGACTTTGTAGCCTTTCTTTTCTAATAATGGCTTTATCTGTTTGGCGAGTGTTAAAGTAAACTGGTATTCGTATGTTTTACTGACAACACCGCGGGTGCCGATTGCATCTTTTGCCTTTCTGGTCTTTGCACCGGGACCGATCGGTTCCGTTCCACCGGACATTTTTGAGGTGTGTCCGGGATCAAGACAAACAATCTTTTTTGCGACCACGTTGACCTTTTTGGTGACAGTGGCATCTCCACTTTGTGCGGTTACTTTTACAGAGCCGATCTTTTTGCCGGTCAGTTTGCCGTCTGCCGTGATCGTTGCGATCTTTTCATCACTGACAGAATAGGTTACCGGGGAATTGTCATCGGCTGCTGCCTGGAACGAAATGGTTTTTCCTACTTTTACTTTGTCCTTTGACCGTGTAAATGTGATTGCAGATGCCTGTGCATTTACCTGTGTATTAGGAATCAGAAACAGGATCCCGACAAGTAAGAGCATCCATAAAAAATAATGTTTTTTCATAAGAACCTCCTCATGTTAATGTATTATTCTATAATATACTTTAGCAAGTTTTATGGAATTACGCAATAAGGCATTTCGATGCGAACAATGCTTATTTCAATATAAGCATTGCAAATATACCCGTTCGGGTATAGGATGGATAAGGTAAATGATGCACTTGCCATGTTTGATATGGAAGTAGTGCCGGGAAGAAAGGATAAAGGTGTTTGAATGAAAGATTTAACAAAAGGATATCCTGCAAAAGTAATACTTATGTTTGCCATCCCGTTGATGTGCAGCAGTATTTTGCAGCAATTATACAATATGGTAGATAGTAAGATCGTGAGTGCTTATGTAGGTACTGCTGCATTTGCGGCAGTCGGTGCAACGAGTGTGGTGTCGAATACGTTGATTGGTTTTATCAATGGACTGACACAGGGATTTGCAATATTAGTAGCGAATAGTTTTGGTGCAAAAGATGAGAAACGGATGCGGCAATCCGTGGCGGGAACACTGATCTTAACGACGGTGATCACGGTTATACTGACGGTGTTGGGACTTTTATTGATCCGGCCGATTCTTACAATGTTGAGAACGCCGGATGATATTATGGATAATGCACTTTCTTATGTACGGATCATATTAGCGGGAATTGCCTTTACCGCACTGTATAATGTATTTGCTAATATATTAAGAGCCGTAGGCGACAGTAAAACACCGCTGTATTGTCTGACGTTTGCCGTCATTTTAAATGTGGGACTGGATCTTTTGTTTGTTGCAGTATTCAAATGGGGAATTCAGGGAGCAGCATATGCAACCGTATTAGCACAGGCAATTTCCGGATTCCTGTGTATGGCATATGTACTGATCCGATTCCGCGATCTGTTGCCACAGCGTTTGGAATGGAGCATATCCGGGGAGTTATATTCGAATCTGACAACAACAGGTCTTGCAATGGGACTGATGGGCTGCATTGTAAATATTGGAACGATCATTTTACAAAGTGCGATCAATGGTCTTGGCACCTCTATTGTTGCGGCACATACAGCGGCGAGACGGTTGTTTGACATTTTGATGATCCTGATCTATACGGTAGGTCTTGCCATGACCACATATGTTAGTCAAAATGCAGGTGCAGGACGTGTGGATCGAATCAAACAGGGTGTCCGTCATGCACACGTCGTGGCTACGATCATCAGTACAATGATGATCCTGTTGTGTTATCTGATCGCACGGCCGGTAATTGAATGGCTGACCAGTAGCACGGATCCGGCAATTGTCGATCCGGCTGTCTTTTATCTGAAATTTGGTGTGTGGTTTTTCTATGCATTGGGACCGCTTTTTATATTGCGTTGTTCCTTGCAGGGAATGGGATGCAAGATCATACCGATCTGCTCTAGTATCTTAGAAATGCTTGTTAAAATTGCATCGGCTGCCATTCTGGTTCCACATCTGCAATACTTCGGAGTCGTGCTGACAGAGCCGATCAGCTGGGTTCTTATGACAACACTCCTCGCCATCGGATACGTTCTGAACGCACCGGACAAAATCCTGGATCAACGTACCGTATAGCACACCTTCTGAAACATACAAAAATGTTGCGGCACATGCTGAACAGATTCGCATGCTATATTTTCTTGACGCGCGATCTCTTAGAAATTCACTGCATTGTTCGGCTGGCTGTAACGCGCATGCGGGAGAGATGTCTGAACACAGGTCTTAGTATGTTTGTCTTATTGACTGCAGGCACGCTCTCGCTACTCTCACACGCAGCGGTACTAAGAATGTGTTGCTTTATTTTGTATAATATATACAATGTCGATAGCACATTCTAAGGACCGGCGTGATCAAAGTACCTGCATGTCAATGAAGACAAAACATCCTTGACCTGTGTGAGTTTCGCGGGAGCATGCGCAATCAAAACCGCCAGCCGCAATGCAGTAGAATTTCTTAGGGATCGAAAACAGCGCAGAAAATATAGCATGTGAATCTGTGGAGCATGATTCTACAATAATATATGTTTCAGAAGGTGTGCTATATACAGGGTGTGAATGAATTTTGTCCGGTGTGTTCATACTTATTTAATAAATGTGTGGTAAGATGGATATAATTGAGGCATAAATGAGAAGAAATGTACAATGAGGTGATAATGTGGCAACACAAGAGAATATACAGCTTCCGAGTTTAAGGGAGAAAGAGGATGACGTGCCGGTGATTACGGGCGATATTATGGAAGAACTGAAGATATTGATGCAGCATTCGCAGGCATTTCAGGAGATGCAGATGATGTATGCGTGTGCGATCCGGGAAGTACGGACGAAGGCAGAGGTGTTGAATGATGAGATGTCCGTAAGATATCATAGAAATCCAATCAGCAGTATTTCGTCGAGAGTGAAGAAGCCGGAGAGCATTGCACAGAAACTTGTAAAAAAGGGACTTCCATTTACGGTGGAAGCGATTATGGCGAATCTGTCAGATGTGGCAGGTGTGCGGATTATCTGTGAATTTATTGATGATATCTACACGATTGCGGCAATGCTTGCAATGCAGGATGATCTGAAACTGATCAAGATTAAGGACTATATCAAATATCCTAAGCCGAATGGATATCGGAGTTATCATATGATCGTGGAGATTCCGGTATTCTTTTCAAAAGGCAAGACGCCGATGCGTGTTGAGATACAGATCCGGACGATTGCGATGGATTTCTGGGCAAGTCTGGATCATGAATTGAAATATAAGAAGAATATTGATCCGGCAGACGAGGAGATGATCGCGCAGGAACTGTTATCCTGTGCGGACCGGATTGCGGAGACCGATATGATCATGCAGCAGATCCGTATGAAATTAGATTCTGTTGAGGAAAACAAGGCAAAGTCAGAGATTGTAGTACAGGAATAATAAGTATTTGCATGAATGAAAAGATGCCGGTATGCATACGATACTTGGAGAATGGCATAGTACCGGTAAGTAGATAGGATGCGTAAGAATATAGATGGAGAACCGCAGAAAGGACAGGAGATGGAGAAATCAGGCATTATATTTGATATGGATGGAACGTTGTGGGATTCTGCAAAGGCAGTAGCGGATAGTTGGACAGAGGTTGTGGCAAGAGAATATACACCGGAGCGGGTGATCACGGAGGAAGAGATCAAAAGTGTCATGGGACTTACGATGGATAAATTAGCCGCAAGGATCTTTCCGGAGCTTCCGGAGGAAAAACGCTTACAGTTATTAGAGGTCTGCGGAAGAGAAGAGAATGAATATCTTCGCACACACGGAGCAATCGTATACCCACAGGTTGAGGAGACATTTCAGAAACTGAAGGAGAAGTATCATTTATACATTGTCAGTAACTGTCAATCCGGCTATATTGAGGCATTCTTAGAATATTATGGATATGGGAAATATATCGAAGATACGGAGTGCTACGGCAACAATGGACTGGTGAAGGGAGAAAATATCCGTAAAGTAACAGAGCGGAATCATCTGACAAAGGCAGTTTATGTTGGAGATATCCAGGGTGATTATGACGCAAGTATGCAGGCAGGGGTAGAATTTATTCATGCCGGATACGGATTCGGAACGGTGAATGCAAATGTGCCGGAGATTGCAGCTTTTGCGGAATTGCCGGAAGTTGTGAAGTCGGTACTGTAGGAGACAGGATGAAGATGTTGTATATGTAAATAAGTTTTTATAAAATATACACCCGCAAATTGAGGGAAAAATGCGTAGATATGCCCACAATTTGTGGGTGTTATTCTTTTTATAATTTATAAAAGGACATTTTTTACAGAATATTGAAAGGAAAATCACCACATTGCATTAACAAAAGAAAGTAAAATGCGACAAAAAAGCAACACAAAGAGGTTTTTCACATTTGAAAAGTAAGTCAAATTTCTATATAGTAGGTCTAAACAATTCGGACGAAAGAGGGATTGCGTATGAATATTATGGATATAATCGGTCCGGTTATGGTAGGACCGTCCAGTTCCCACACAGCGGGGGCGGTTAAGATCGGACAGGTAGCGCGTAAGCTGTTGGGGGAACCGGTTCGCAAAGCAGACATTTATCTGCATGGTTCTTTTTTAGCTACCGGCAAAGGACATGGTACGGATAAGGCATTGATTGCCGGGCTGCTTGGTATGGCGGTGGATGACAGGCGGATTCCGGACAGCTTTGATCTTGCGAAATCAAAGGGGATGCATTTTCAGTTTGAGGGAATTGAACTCATCGATGCACATCCGAATACAGTGAAGATGAACTTAGAAGGGCAGTCGGGACGAAAGTTAGAGATCATTGCGAGTTCCATTGGCGGTGGGCAGATCCGGATCTGTGAGATTGATGGCCTGACGGCGAACTTTACAGGAGATTTTCCAACGTTGATCGTGCATAATCTTGACCAGCCGGGACATGTTACGGAAGTGACATCCATGCTTGCCCACAAGTCCGTTAATATTGCAACGATGCAGCTATACAGGGATTCCCGCGGAGGAAATGCCGTTATGGTCATCGAGTGTGATCAGGAGATTCCGTCGGATTCCATCCGGTGGCTGGAACATTTAGAGGGTATCGTGAAGGTTACTTACCTAAGTCTCGAGGATGGATTGACCAGTGACAAAGTCTGACGCACTTCTACAGCGTAAGGATTTGGCTGTAGAAGAGGATAAGTGTAGAAAGGAGTCATATGTATAAATCGTTACAGGAACTATGTGAAATTGCAACAGAACAGAACAAGAAGATTTATGAGGTCGTACTGGAAGAAGATTGTCATGAACGGGGAATCTCTGTGGAGGAAGGATTTGCACAGGTGACGAAAGTGTATCAGGCAATGAAAGAGGCGGATCAGGAATATGATGCCGGTATTACTTCTACCAGCAAATTAGCAGGCGGAGATGGGGAAAAGCTGAGGCAGTACCGGGAAAAGGAAACGTCTCTTTGTGGAGATTTTGTAGTTGGTGTAATGGAAAAAGCAGTGAAAATGGGGGAATCCAATGCCTGTATGAAACGAATCGTGGCGTCACCGACAGCGGGTTCGTGCGGGGTGGTTCCGGCGGTATTATTATCGTTGCAGGAACGGTTTTCCTATTCGGATGAGGAGATGACAAAAGCATTGCTTGTGGCAGCCGGAATCGGCGGAGTGATCGCGTCGCGTGCATTTATCGCGGGAGCGGCAGGTGGATGTCAGGCAGAGATTGGTTCGGCGTCAGCGATGGCAGCGGGAGCGGCGGCATATTTACAGGGCGGAGATATGGATACAATCTGTCATGCGGCAGCCATGGCATTGAAGAATTTGTTAGGACTTGCGTGTGATCCGGTTGGCGGATTAGTGGAGGTGCCTTGCGTGAAACGAAATGTGATCGGAGCAACAAGTGCCTTGACTGCGACAGATATGGCTCTTGCAGGTATACGTTCGAAGATTCCGCCGGATGAAGTTATCGATGCGATGCGAAGTATCGGGGTTGCAATGCCGTCGTGTATTAAAGAGACGGGAAAGGGTGGACTTGCAATGACACCGGAGGGGCAGAAATATATGCCGGGAGTATAGTCAGAATAAGAGAGCAACACATTGTATAAAATGAAATTCATTCAGTTGGAGAACGGAAAAGGTTCATAAAAATCATATTTTTCATAGACAATTGTCGGAAAACTTAGTATAATTATATTGCTTTGTTTTTCGACTTTTTGTTATGCAGGAATAACCATTCGATTATAGGGAAGAAACCGATAACAGAAAGAAAATGTGGGGAATAGGAATAAAGTATTTGGGTATATTTTAAGGGAAGGGAATTATGAATCAGGTTAAGGAAACGTTGACGGGGTTACTAATTGGAATAGGAGTATATTCTGTAATCGTAGAGATTATCGGAATCATTTTTTCTGAAGATATTCTATCATACACGTTAGGACTGCTGGTTGGAGTAGTCGTGGCGGTTATTCTTATTATTCATATGACAAGGACATTGGATGATGCCTTGGATTTACCACAGGATGATGCAACCCGATATATGAGAAAGAAGACGGTGTTCCGTATTGTGTTGATGTTAGCGGCACTGCTTGGTGCGATGCTGGTACCGCATGTGAACTTTTTTACGGTGCTGCTTGGTCTGCTTGGCATGAAGGTTGGTGCACTGATGGCTCCGTTTTTTTTGAAGCGCATGTATCCGGATGATTTTGTGACAAAGGAAGATGCCATGGGACCATTTGATGATGATGAAGAGGAAGAAGACGAGAGAGCTGTTGCAGACGGTAATGTTACCGGATCAGATGAAAGACAGACAGAATGACAGCAGTTTTTATATCATAAGAAAAGGTTGTAACATGATCAACAGGAACGCAAGTTTCCGGTTCACGGAGACTGTTGATAAAATGAAGATATACAACAATATTACAGAAAGGAAGGTGAAGGAATGAGGTATGGAATGATGCCAATGCTTTTGGCGGCGGACAAAGAAGTGGATTTTTCGATCCATCATTTGATCGGGTATCAGTTTATGGGACAGACTGTATATATTACAACGTCGCACGTATGTATGCTTCTGATCATGGTAACGATCATGATATTTGCAGTGGTTGCCAGAAAGAAGATCATGCAGGCGGATGAGATACCGACAGGGTTGCAGAATGTAGTGGAATTTGCAGTTGAGACCCTGGAAGGATTTGTGAATTCATCCATGGGAACTCATGGAAAGAAATATATCTGCTATGTGGGAACATTGTTCCTGTATATACTGTTATCCAATATATCCGGTCTGTTTGGACTGCGACCGCCAACAGCAGATTATGGAACGACATTTTCCCTGGCGCTGATCACATTTGTTATGATTCAGTATAACAATCTGAAATACAACAAGATTGGTGCATTTACAGGATTGTTCCAGCCAATCTGGTTTCTCTTCCCGATTAACCTCATTGGAGAGATTGCCACACCGGTATCTATGTCGCTGCGTTTGTTTGGTAACGTAATGGCAGGTACGGTTATGATGGCATTATATTATGGATTGCTGCCACTCTTTGCGAAGATTGGTATACCGGCATTTTTACATGTCTATTTTGACTTGTTCTCCGGAGCAATTCAGGCATATGTATTCTCTATGCTTACAATGGTATTTATTACCGATAAGATTGGAGAGGCATAATATGTTAGATTGAGAAGCTGCCGGACGGAATGCCGGTGGTACACAATAGGTAAGAATATTAAGAAAATGGAGGAAATGTTTATGTCAAACATTACAAACGAAGGTTTAATTTTAGCATGTTCAACAATTGGTGCAGGTTTAGCAATGATCGCCGGTATCGGACCTGGTATTGGACAGGGTATTGCCGCTGGTCAGGGTGCTGCAGCAGTAGGACGTAACCCGGGTGCAAAGGGTGATATCATGTCTACGATGTTACTTGGTCAGGCCGTAGCCGAGACAACCGGTCTGTATGGTCTGGTAGTTGCATTGCTGTTAATGTATGGTAATCCAATGCTTGCTAAGTTCTTGAAACTGTAAGGATCAACGAAGTCTGATGAAAGGAGGATAGTTCCTTGATGGGTATGTTATCAGGAATGATGGGTGCGCAGACAATGCTGCTCACCGAAGGACATATATTTGAATTAAGTCCGCAGTTAATCAGTGACGTGATCATTCAGGGAATTGCCATTTTTATCCTCTTCTTTTTCCTTACCAAGGTGTTGTTTGAGCCGGTGCAGAAGGTTTTGCATAACCGTACCGAGAAGATTCGGACGGATATTGATACGGCCAAGCAGGATCGGGAAGATGCCGCAGCATTGAAGGCGGAATATGATGAGAAATTAAAAGCCATCAACAAAGAGAAAGAAGAGATATTAGAGCAGGCCCGTAAGAAAGCGAAGAAGCGCGAGGAGCAGATCGTGGCAGAAGCAAACGCAGAGGCTGATCGGTTGATTGCTCGCGCCAATCAGGAGATCGAGTTAGAGAAGAGCAAGGTTTCCGATGATATGCGCAAAGAGATCGTACGGGTTGCAACGGCAATGGCTGCAAAGATTATCGAGCAGCAGATTGATGAGAGCAAGCAGGATGCTTTAATTGAGGATACTTTGAAAGAAATGGGTGGTAGTACATGGCTAAGCAGGTAAGTAAGACCTACGGAAGTGCACTTTTTGAAGTGGCAATGGAGAATCGGTCATTAGATGCCACGTTAGAAGAGGTGCTTTTTGTAAAGCAGACGTTTCTTGAGAACGAAGAATTAAGCAAGTTTCTGCTTCATCCGAATATCGAGAAGGAAGAGAAAGTCAAGGTTATTGAGAATATCTATGCCGGCAGGGTATCAGATGAGCTGACCGGACTTATGACAATGCTGGTGTTAAAAGGTCATCAGAAAGATTTCCTTTCCGTATTTGATTATGTGATTGCTGCGATCAAGGAGGAAAAAGGAATTGGTATTGCCTACATTTCTTCCGCAGTAGAATTAAAGCAGGAGCAGAAAGAACGAATTGAGCAGAAACTGATCGAGACAACGAAGTATCAGAAGATCGAAGGGAATTACAAGGTAGATCCGTCACTAATTGGTGGACTTGTGATCCGGGTTGCGGATACCGTAGTCGACAGCAGCCTGAAAACACAGATTGCGGAATTGTCGAAGAGTCTCGTACAGTAAATGCGAAGAATAGATTATAAACAGAGAGAAGGTGCTAATTTTCCATGAATTTGAAACCAGAAGAGATTAGTTCTGTGATCAAAGAGCAGATTAAGAATTATTCAAAGAAATTAGAGACCTCCGAAGTTGGTACAGTTATACAGGTGGCCGACGGAATTGCCCGTGTGCATGGATTAGAGAATGCAATGCAGGGTGAGTTGTTGGAATTCCCTGGGGATGTTTACGGAATGGTAATGAACCTAGAGGAAGACAACGTAGGTGCGGTACTGTTAAGTGCAAACAAGAATATCAGCGAAGGAGATACCGTCAAGACAACGGGACGTGTGGTAGAAGTTCCGGTAGGTGACGCAATGCTTGGACGTGTTGTCAATGCATTGGGACAGCCGATTGACGATAAAGGTCCAATCAATACGACCAAATCAAGACCAATTGAGAGAGTGGCATCCGGTGTTATTTCCAGACAGTCCGTGGACACTCCGTTACAGACCGGTATCAAGGCGATTGATGCCATGGTTCCGATTGGTAGAGGACAGAGAGAGTTGATCATTGGTGACCGTCAGACAGGTAAGACGGCAATTGCCATTGATACGATCATTAACCAGAAGGGACAGGGCGTTAAGTGTATCTATGTTGCGATCGGTCAGAAGGCATCGACCGTTGCAAGTATCGTGAAGTCCTTAACCGAATATGGAGCAATGGATTATACAACGGTTGTAGCATCCACCGCATCCGAGCTTGCTCCATTACAGTATATTGCACCATACGCAGGCTGTGCGATTGGTGAAGAGTGGATGGAGAATGGAGAGGACGTACTGGTTGTGTATGATGACTTGAGCAAACATGCGACTGCTTACCGTACACTTTCCTTGCTGCTCCGTCGTCCGCCGGGACGTGAGGCATATCCGGGTGATGTATTCTATTTACATTCCAGATTGTTAGAGCGTGCTGCCCGGTTAAATGATTCCTTAGGTGGCGGTTCCCTTACCGCACTTCCGATCATTGAGACACAGGCCGGTGATGTATCTGCATACATTCCGACCAACGTTATTTCCATCACAGATGGACAGATCTACTTAGAGACAGAGATGTTCAATGCCGGTTTCCGTCCTGCGATCAATGCGGGTCTTTCCGTATCCCGTGTAGGTGGTGCTGCACAGATTGGAGCAATGAAGAAGATTGCTTCTCCAATCCGTACTGAGCTTGCACAGTATCGTGAGCTGGCTGCATTTGCCCAGTTTGGTTCCGAGTTGGATGATGATACGAAGGAACGTCTGGCACAGGGTGAACGTATCAAAGAGATGTTAAAGCAGCCGCAGTATAAGCCGATGCCGGTAGAGCGTCAGGTTGTGATCATTTATGCGGCAACAAAGAGATATCTCTTAGATGTTCCGGTAGATCAGATCCTTGATTTTGAGAAAGAATTATTTGAGTTTGTCGATGCACAGTATCCGGAGATCTTTACGAAGATCCGTGAGGAGAAGAAGCTTACAGACGAACTGAGTCAGATGTTAGACGAGGCAATCACCCAATATAAGAGTCAGCGTGCATAATGAGCAATACGCGGAACTTATAGGGGCAGATGGAAAGAGGAATGTGTCTGTGTGGCACAGAAGAATTTACATCTGCTGTGAGAATATAGAAGAAAGAGGTGATATGTCTTGGCATCGATGAGAGATATAAAAAGGCGCAAAGAGAGTGTTGCCAGTACCGGTCAGATCACGAAGGCAATGAAGCTGGTATCGACGGTAAAGCTCCAAAAAGCGAAAGCCAGGGCAGAGAGCAATAAGCCGTATTTCACCATGTTGTATGATACGATCTGTTCCATCTTAGTGAGAACCGGAACGATCGATCACCGTTATCTGCGGGAGAGCGACTCCAAGCGCAAAGCAGTGATCGCAATTACATCAAACCGTGGACTTGCCGGTGGATATAACAACAACATTGTCAAAGAGATTACGGCAGCATTTGCACCGGAAGATACGGATATCTATGCATTAGGTAAGAAGGGCTTAGAGGGCTTAAGCCGGAAGGGCTACCACATCATTGAGGATTATTCCGAGGTGATGAACGAGCCACTGTATGCCGATGCAATCCATATTGGCAAGAACGTATTAGCGTCTTATGAGAATGGCGAGGTTGGTGAGATCTATCTTGCATATACCGGATTCAAGAATACGGTAGTGCATGAACCCAAACTTATCAAACTATTGCCGATCAGTGTGGAAGAGATCATGAAGGATGTAGAGATCGATACGCTTACCCTTATGAATTTTGAGCCGGAAGCGGATGAGGCACTTGACATGATCATTCCAAAGTATATGAATAACATAATCTATGGCGCATTCGTTGAGGCAATCGCCAGTGAAAATGGTGCCAGAATGCAGGCAATGGATTCGGCAACCAAGAATGCAGAAGATATGATTGACGATCTGTCGCTGAAGTATAACCGTGCGAGACAGAGCTCCATCACGCAGGAGCTTACCGAGATTATCGCGGGTGCAGAGGCGATATCATAGAAGAAGAGTAGAAGGAGATAGAATATGGCAGAAAAGAATGTCGGTAAGATTACCCAGATCATTGGTGCTGTATTGGATATCAAGTTCAGCGAAGGCAAACTTCCTGAGATCAATGATGCCATTACGATCGCAACCAAGGATGGTGGGAAATTAACCGTAGAGGTTTCCCAGCACTTAGGCGATGATACCGTAAAGTGTATTGCCATGGGACCAACCGATGGTCTGGTTCGAGGAATGGAAGCGGTAGCGACAGGTGCACCGATCACCGTTCCGGTTGGTGAGAATACACTGGGTCGTATGTTCAATGTGTTAGGTGAGCCAATTGATAATAAGCCGGCTCCGGAGTGTAAGGAACATTTTCCGATTCACCGGAAAGCACCGGAGTTCTCAGAGCAGGCAACCGATACAGAGATATTAGAGACAGGAATCAAGGTCGTTGACTTACTTTGTCCATACCAGAAGGGTGGTAAGATCGGTCTGTTTGGTGGTGCCGGAGTAGGTAAAACGGTATTGATTCAGGAGTTGATCCGTAATATTGCAACCGAGCATGGTGGATATTCCGTATTTACCGGTGTTGGAGAGCGTACCCGTGAGGGTAATGACTTATATAACGAGATGACAGAATCCGGCGTTATCAATAAGACGACCATGGTGTTTGGTCAGATGAACGAGCCGCCGGGAGCAAGAATGAGAGTTGGTCTTACCGGACTTACGATGGCGGAGTACTTCCGTGACCAGGGTGGTAAGGATGTGTTGTTATTCATTGATAACATTTTCCGTTTCACACAGGCTGGTTCTGAGGTGTCTGCGTTACTTGGACGTGTACCTTCTGCCGTTGGTTATCAGCCAACGTTGCAGACCGAGATGGGTGCATTACAGGAGCGAATTACATCCACAAAGAACGGTTCTATCACATCCGTTCAGGCAGTATATGTGCCTGCGGACGATTTGACAGACCCGGCACCTGCTACGACATTTGCGCATTTGGATGCGACAACGGTACTTTCCCGTTCCATCGTAGAGTTAGGTATTTATCCTGCGGTAGATCCATTGGAGTCTACTTCGAGAATCTTAGACCCTAAGATTGTCGGCGAAGAGCATTATGAGGTTGCCCGTGGCGTACAGGAGATCTTGCAGAAGTACAAAGAGCTGCAGGATATCATTGCAATTCTTGGTATGGATGAGTTGTCTGAGGAGGATAAGCTTGTTGTATCCCGTGCAAGAAAAGTACAGAGATTCTTATCCCAGCCATTCTTCGTAGCAGAGCAGTTTACCGGAACCAGTGGTAAGTATGTACCTGTATCTGAGACGATCCGTGGATTTAAGGAGATCATTGAAGGTAAGCATGATGACATTCCGGAAGGTTATTTCCTGAATGCCGGAAGTATCGATGATGTACTTGCAAAGGTGAAATAAGAGAGGGTGAATACGCATGGCAGATACTATGAAATTGAAAATTGTGGCGCCGGAGCGTATCTTTTACGAGGGCGATACCACATTTTTGGAATTCACCACAACAGAAGGTGATATGGGTATTTACCCGCAGCACATTCCTCTTACTGCGATCATTGCACCGGGGATTCTTCGTATCCATGAAGGAGATACCGTGAAAGAGGCAGCATTGATGTCAGGCTTCATCCAGATTCTGAAAGAGGAAGTTACCATTCTTGCAGAGAGTGTAGAATGGCCGGATGAGATTGATGCGAACCGTGCAAAGGAAGCAGAGATTCGTGCAAAGCGAAGAATTGAAGAAGGAAGCGGAGATCTGAATCGTGCAGAGCTGGCATTAAAGCGTGCACTCGTTCGATTGAGTCTTACCAGGTAAGTAGGAAGAGACCACTGCGGTGGTCTCTTTTTTGATTTTATTTCTGTTGTTCCAGGGTATATATTATCAAAAAACTGTGGTAAAATATGTGTAGAAGAATAAATGTATAGAGAGTTACCGCACAAGGATTATATAGCGAAAAGGAGCACCACCATGTACAAAGGAACGATAACCGTTACATTCCGCTGGAAGAAGATCAATCTGAAATTAGAAGATATCCTGTATGTGAAAATGCAGCGCAACGATTGCGATATCCACTTAGCAAACGGGGAGATCCTGACGATCCGTACTACCTTCAAAGAGTTTGAGAAGGAGTTAGGGGATGGATTCATACAAGTGAAAAGAGGAACCTTGGTATCAGTCATGGCGATACAGGATATTACGGATAAGATCAATCTGTCGAATGGGGAACGCGTAGAGTACACCAAGCGGGCGAAAGTAAAGCTTCAATATGCGCTGCATGAGAAACAAAAAGATATGATCACGGAGCTTGCGAAGGACAGTGTGCCTATGACAGAGGCAGATTACCGGGAATATTATAAGAGTTTTGACCATGTTCCGTTCGCATTTACCGATATCGAGATGGTATTTAATGAGGATCGTCATGCGGTAGACTGGATCTTCTGTTATGGCAATGAGCCGCTTGCTACCCTAGAGAAGGTGCCGCTTGAGAAGCTGATCGGCAACTCTTTTGGAAGCATATTTGAGAATATGGATGCAAAGTGGCTGCATGCTTATGAGAGAGCGGTACTCTATGGGGAGACGATTGAGATCACCGATTATAGTCCGGAGATTGATACCCACATTAAAGTCATCTGCTTTCCGACATTTCCATGTCATTGCGGGTGCATCCTGTTTGATACGGAACAATTGTTGGCGTTTCATCCGGAGGCGGTATTGCTTCGTCCGGAAACAATGTAAACCTTAAGAAAATAAGTGCTGTTCCGGTTGAAGGGACTTTCTGAGAAAGGGCGATATCGCCTTTTTTTCGTTTCCACTGGTACAATTTAGAAGGGCGAAAAAGGAAAAATGTGAAAAGTTATCGAAAAAAACTGGGAAAAATGTGAAAAACATATCTGTAAAAACCGGGAAAAAGTGTTATACTATAGATATTCATAATAAGGATGGTGAATTATATGAAACGGAATGCGATATCTGAGTTGGTTCGGTGGCAGCAGAGTAATGATCGTAAGCCCCTTATTCTCAAAGGTGCTCGGCAGGTAGGTAAGACATGGTTGATGAAGGAATTTGGACGTAATTATTATGATAACTATGTTTATTTTAATTTTGATGAGGACGAGGAATTAAAGTCGGTATTTGAGACGAATAAGAATCCGCATCGTATCATTGAGTTACTTTCCATGATCTGTGAAGAGAAGATTTATCCGAAGAAGACGCTGATCATCTTTGATGAGATTCAGGAGTGCCCTGAAGCCTTGAACACCCTTAAGTATTTCAAAGAGAAGGCGAATGAATACCATGTGATTGCTGCTGGAAGTCTGCTAGGGACACTTCTGGCAACACCCAAATCGTATCCGGTAGGCATGGTGAATCTATTAACCATATATCCACTCACATTTGACGAATTTCTAGAGGCAAATAATGCAGGATTGTATGCATATTATAAAGATATCGGAAAAGGTCAGAAAGTGGAGGAGATTTTTCACAATCGTTTGTCAGAGGCATATAACTATTATCTGATTATTGGTGGTATGCCGGAATGTGTTGCGTCATGGATTACATATAAGGATCCCGCCAAGATATCCCAGATACAAAGGGAACTTATTGAAGTCTATGAAAATGATTTTTCAAAGCATAATGGAAAGGTTAATAGTGGGCGGATCCTTATGGTTTTTCGGAGTATTGTTACGCAGCTTGCAAAGCCAAATGAGAAATTCATATATGGTGTCGTGAGGGAAGGCGCCAGGGCACGGGAGTTTGAGGAGGCGATAGAATGGCTTGTTTCAGCGGGTATGTTGAATCGTGTGTATAACGTTTCTAAGATGGAACATCCATTATCGGCATATGATAAGCTGGATCAATTTAAGCTCTATGTCTTCGATACAGGATTGCTGAAATGTATGGCAGGCATTGATAATGGGGCAATTCTTTTGAAGTCGGATTATCAATTTAAGGGTGCGTTGACGGAGAATTATGTACTTCAGCAGTTGAAAGGTCAGTTTGAAGTGGAACCTCGATATTATGCAGATAAACGAGGTGAGATTGACTTTGTGCTTCAAAAGGGCATGGAGATCATTCCGATTGAGACCAAAGGTGGGGAGGATAAGTCAGCACCTTCTTTCAAGAAATATGTTGCAGAACATAAGCCGGAGCACGCGATTCGCTATTCGGCAAGAGGGTATCGCAAGGACGGAGATTTTACGAATATTCCATTATATCTGGTTCGTAAAACAAAAGAATTATTGTAACAGATTTTGTTGGAAATACGGTTAAGAAGAAGCTTACGAGCTAGTATAGTCTGCTTAATTGGTTCCAGTATGGATACAAGTTCATATAGATAATATTATTTTTAATACTACAATGAGGAAAGGAATATTATGGGGGATAATCATATTATTATAAGACCGTCAATTGCAGAACAATTTGAGAATTTCGTGAAGCAGGGCAAGATCTTCTTTGTCAGTGCACCCTGTGGATTCGGTAAGACTTCCATAGCGGAGGCGTTGACTGCCGGGTATTCGGTATATCGCCTGTCTGCAGGGAAGCCGGATTATGAAGCGGTGCAAAGGAATGAGCAGTGGGAGATTCTGTTAGTGGATGATCTGCAGTTGATGCAGGAAGAGGATCTGGCGATATTGTGTGACCTGATCCGGCGGCAGACGAGTGAGCGTTATGTATTGCTGTCCAGAGGAATGCTGCCGGGATGTCTGATGGCATTTCAGTATGTGGGGCTTATGATGGTGCTGCGGCCGGAAGACTTGTTGTTTGACCGGCGGGATATTCGTGCTCTGTTTAATGAATATGGTATGCCGGTAACGGATTCGGAACTTAGCGGCATTGTGAAAGAATCCATTGGTTATCCGTTAGGGGTAGCGATTACGGTACAACGTATGGTAAATGGTGCTGCATTTTCATCGAATCTGGTATCGGAGGTGCGGCATGAAGTGTTCTGTTATTTTGAAACGGCGGTGTATCGCCGGTTTGATCTTCCCATCAGACGTTTCTTATTAGAAATGGCTCCATTTGAAGTGTTTGATACAGAGATGGCACATATGGTCAGTGGAGATCCGGAAGCGGCATCCATACTGGAATGGCTTCGGAAGCATACGACGATGCTCCGGTATGATGGAGTATCACCATTCTGTTTCTGGGCACAGTTCCGTGATTTTCTTCTATGGGAGATGGAGAAAGAATATACTCCGGAAAAGAGACGGGCGTTATTTGGACGTGGGGGAATCTATTATGAGTGGAAAGAAGATTATTCCCATGCCTTAGAATGTTATACACGGAGCGGAGATCATTCTAAGGTGTCAGAGCTTCTGATTCGGGGATCACAGATGCATCCAGGGATGGGGCATTACAGCGAAATGGATCGGTATTATCGCAGTCTTCCGGATGATGAGATCAAAGCTTCCCCTTCCCTGATGCAGGGGATGAGTATGCTGTGTGCATTGTCGGCGGATTATGAGAAATCAGAATTCTGGTATGAGGAGTTGAAGCAATTTGCCAATTCCTGTGATAAGCAGGATGCTGCCGGAAGACAAGCCCGCAGCCGGTTGGCATGGTTAGATATCTCACTTCCGCAAAGGGGAGTAGATCGGTTGACAGAGACAATTCCTGCGGTGTTCCGGTTAATGAAGGAGAAGGAGATCCAATTGCCGTCATTTTCCGTGACGAGTGCGTTGCCAAGTCTGATGAATGGCGGGAAGGATTTCTCTAATTGGAGCAGGAAGGATGATCTTCTATACAAGACAATCCGGATTCCTGTGGAGGCAGTATTAGGCAGGGATGGTGTTGGTTTGCCGGATTGTGCGATTGCAGAGAGTAAGTTTGAGAAGGGAGAGGATATCTCGAGACGGATGCTTTCCCTGATTCCACATATGGGCGAGATTCAGCAAAAGGGAACGCCGGATATTGAATTTGCTGTGACCGGACTTCTGGCACGCAGCCAGTTAGCAGACGGACAGGCAGAGGCTGCCAGACGCACGATAGAGTCTCTGCGTATGCGGTTTGCGGAACAAGGGAGGACGCGGTTTCTTCCCAATATGGATGCGATGCTTTGCCGCATCGACCTGCATATGGGCAATCTGGATGATGCAGAGGCGTGGTACCGGGACAAAGCACCAAGGGATCCTTTACATATCAATGTGATGAAGCGGTATCAATATATGACACAGGCGATGGTGGAATTGGCGACGGGTAAGAATGAAGAGGCACTCCTGACGATGGCACCATTAGAACCATATTATGTGGCATGTGGGAGACACATTGATAGTATCCATAAGAAGATCCTGCAGGCGATAGCTTATTACCGCATGAAAGAGGCGGACTGGAAACAGGAATTGGAACAGGCACTGGATCTGGCAGCGGAATATCAGTTCATCCGCACGGTCAGCGTGTATGGTACAGCAGTCCGCCCGATGCTGGAAGAACTTCCACATGAACAATACGATAGCAAATGGTGGAACCGGTTGATGGCGGATGTCCGGATGCAGACGGCAAATGATCCGATGTTCTTAGAACCGGTTCTGGCATCGGCAGAGGAATTGACTGCGACAGAATTGCAGATTCTGAGACTGATCTGTGCAGACAAGAGTAATGCAGAGATTGGGGAGATCATGAATATTAAGCTGTCGACGGTTAAGACGCATGTAAGTCATATTTTGAGTAAACTCGATGTCAGTCGTCGAAGCGAAGCAAAGTCGGTTGCCCAAAAGTTGTGTCTTGTGCCGTAGATCATCCGGTCTCATACTTTGGTAGGATTTACATAATTGATACTATGTGTATACTAATATACAAGCGATTTTATGTGTAATTAGGAGTGGAACAGCACAGTGATGCGAATATAGCAGCACAGAAGCTGTGGTTAGTCTAAAAGGGAGGCTGGATATAATATGAAGAGAAGAGTAAGGATGTTGGTCATAGTATGGACGGTGATTCTGGGGATGATGGTGATTCCATCTGTGGAGGCACAGGCAGATGGGAATGTGATTGAGGTCAATGGAACGCAGTATGCAAGCATTGATGCAGCGATAGAGGCGAACGGCAACAAATTCTGTATGAACAACTGTACCATCAAGCTGTTGCAGGATGGTACACTGTCAACCCCGCTCCATCTATATGGAACAACCACGCTGGACTTAAATGGACATACTTTGACAAATGGTGTTACAAATGATAATTATTTGCTAAAAGCAGAAAATGCAAGCGGGACAGAAACAGCCTGTAATCTGACAATCAAATCATCGATTGATGGAGGCAAAATCCTAACGGGCAGAAATTGGGGGACGGGAACGTTAACAGTCGATTCCAATGCAAGCTGTACCATTGAAAAAAATGTCACCATTGAAGATAACACCGTATTGTCTATCAACAACTATGGCACGCTTACTGTCAAGGAGGGTGCAACACTTCTTAACAACAATCCGAATCAAAGTAAAGCAGTGATACTGAACACCAGGGGCAATGCCATCTTGGAGGGTGGCAGTTATACCGGAGACAGAAATATAAAGGTGAAAGACGGAACCCTGGCCATCAAAGGCGGCACTTATGACGACGTCATAGATGTATGGAGTGACGGCACGCTTGTCATCAGCGGTGGTACTTTTAATAAAAATATAACTCTTCCCCAAGGTCGAACCCTGCAGGACTGCATGAAAGAGGGCTATACCCTGAAAGCATTGGACAGCGCAGACACAATCGACATGGATTCCAATACCTTAACGGTTCCTGCCAAGGCTGAGGCGGCCAAGATTTATTTTACGAAACATCCCACATTGGGGGCGGATCAGGCATCCCTTCTGGAGGGCTACGCAGCGGACGAGACAGCCACCCTTACGGTGACGACAAAAGGTACAGCCACGCCCACCTATCAGTGGCATGTCAAGAAGACTCTAAAGGGAGGAACGACCACAGATGAGACGATAAGCGGGGCAACTGTGTCTTCTTATCAGATTCCTGAAGGATTGCAGGCAGGAACCTATGAATATTACTGTGTGGCATCCTACGACGGTGAGACGGCTAAATCAAAATCCGTGACCTTTACGGTGACAGCAGGATATGTACAGACACAGATTGGCGGAACGAAAAAGAGTTATGCAAGCCTGAAAGCTGCATGGCAGGATATTACGGATGCAGTGAAGAATGATAAAGGCACAGCAATTACCTTAACTTTCTTGGAAGACATCACAGGAGAATCCGACACATGGACAATGGACGGAACTGGAAAGACAGCAGACCTTACGATTGACCTCAATGGAAAAAAGGTTACCTGCGATGCATTTACCTTTCAACAGATAAAGGTGACACTGAAAAATTCTGATTCCAAACAGGCAGGCGAATTAAATGCCACTTTGAATATCCAGGACAAGGCGGCACTTATAGCGGAAAACGTAACCCTTCAAGACATATCGGTGCAGTCGGGTGCCACTGTTAATCTGAAAGACAGTACGACCACCAATGTGGTGGCAGGCTCTGCAACGGGCAGTGATGCTAAGGTCAATGCCGGAATCTCTTGCCGTATAGATGGTGGAATCCATAAGAATATCAAGGTCAATGGCGGCGCAAAACTGGCTGTAACAGGAGAGGCAAAAATTACAGATACCCTGCAGGCTGTTCATTCTGTAGGGAAGACTCCGGTGCGGGCAGAAGTCACCCTGTCAGGCGGAGACTATGCACGGATTCAGGTATCAACTCCAAATGGCGGACTGGAGGATGCCTCCAAAGGATATGCCATTGTGGATATGCTTGCGGAGGGCTATGCCTTCTATTCCCTGGGAATGAAGACAGAGGTTGCCCGCCCGGAGACTTCCTACGTGAATCTTAGTGTATGCAAGGATGATACCCAGGAGGATACAGGTAAGGCAGTTGTCAAGCTGATTGTTACGAAAAAGGACAACACTAAAAATGTCTTTTATTTTCCGGGGTGGACAGATACACTCAGCTTTCTGCGGAATCAAAAAAACGCCGGAAACTGGAAAACACTGGAACTGGTGCTGCTGCAAGATACGACCATAACGCAAAGTGAGTGGGAAATAAAGAGCGGCGGGCTCCCATCTGACCTGAAGATTACCATACACTCGAAAGAAGATGGCAATCCATGCACCCTGCATGCAAAAAATTTATGTGTGTTGAATTTCCGGAAGTTTGAGGATGTTACCCTTCAGAATATAAAGATTGATGCCGGATATATACGCTTGTATCAGACAATCATGACATTGGAGAAGAACACAGAGATATCCAATAATACGAGTACCATTATTGTCGAAAAGGGCAGTCTGATTGTAAACGACGCCAAGATAGGTATTACTTCAAATAGTGCTTCGGCTCCTATTTTTCTGAAAAGTGGGCAGCTTCGATTAGAAAATAAAGATTCTATATTATCGGTAAAGGAAAACACAGGCAGACAAGTCCGATATAGTATGGGCAACAGCAGCATCATTGTTGGAAAAACGGCAAAAATGCCAACAGTTGTGGCTAATGATGATGACATAGAACTGAATATCTTTTGTAACAACCCGAATGAAAAGGATACACCGGGCAGGGATGCTGGTTCCGGAAAGGTAAAAGTATGGTATCCGATTACTTTGCCGGAGAGTAAGGATGAGTTGCTCAAATCCAACCCTGATACCGTCAAAGAATGCGATGACATCATCTATGGTCTGGGTTGGTCATCGGATACTTCTGTTGATCAGAGCATTACCGTTGTGGATACAATCTGCTCGTATCAGGAACTTCAGGGCAGTCCCGTACCTATGACAGACAACAAATTCAAAATGCCCGCTGCACCGGTGACATTGCTGAATCATAAGCTGGATGACAATGGAAAATGCGCAAACTGTGGCAAAACAGACCTGGCAGTGGCATACAAAAAAGGAAACCTGAAGATTAGCGGTCTGGCCGGACGTACCTACGATAGCTGGCCGCAGACTCTGACCGGCATCACTTTGACAGGTACAGATGGCAGTACGAAAAAACTGACAGGACCGTCCTATATATCCGGCAAAGAGCTGGCACAGGATTCTACAGTTGCAGCGAATGCAGACCTCAAAAATGCAGACTATGCGTTGGTTTATGTGAATAATATCAACGCCTACGACAAGGTACAGGGCGAGAGTGGCTTTGATGAGGCGAAAGCCCCTAAGGTGACCATTACCGGACGGGGAAGCTATACCGGTACGGTGGAATATTACTTCACCATCGGACAGGGGAAGCTGCTGACGAAGGATTTCAAGGTGAGGGATAATCTCACTTATAACGGAAAGCAGCAAGGAGTCCTCCAATATGGTATGCTGGCATACGAACCGGATGGGACGGATGCAGATACGCCGATTAAACAGGCAGTGCTGTCCGGAGCAGATGCTTCTATTTCAGTGTGCTCTGGTAAGACGGTAGATACTGACGGCTTTGACAGCGTGGCTTCCCCGAAAATCGCATACAGTACGGACAATGGCAGCACATGGACGGAAATCGATGAGAAAGCCACAGACGAATCCAAGCAGAATTACCGGATTACCGATGCAGGCAGCTATGATTTCCAAATCCGGGCGACAGATGGCGAGAATGCTGTTTCGTCAGCGCAGTCCCTGACTGCAACGATTCAGCCGAAAAGCCTTATTTCCAATGACATAAAACTGGATGACTCCCAGTTGATTACTGCTTATTATACGGGGAAACCGATCATCCCTACCAATAAGGACAATTCCATTACGGAGAATAATGGTGCACGCGTTTTGGAGAAGGGCAGAGACTTCACTACATCTGCTGAGAACAATACAGATGTGGGTAATGCGACATTGATCTTTACAGGAATGGGAAACTATACGGGAACACTGACAGATACCTTTTCCATCGTCTATGCCTTCGATCTGGCACAGACGACAGCGTCCAAAGACCACTGGTACAAAAAGGACGTACCGGCAGTCTTTGGCGCGGATGATACGACGGGCGATACATCGGATGCAGTGAGCCAGCTTGTATACAGAAGTGCAGCAAAAGCTGACAACACATATAATATAGAGTTAAGCGGTAAAGTTAAGTTATACACGGCGCTTCAGGATGCCAGCGATGGAACGAAGAATACATATACCTTCACCGAAGAAGGGAAGCAGACGGCGAACCTCTATGGCAGGGATGATGCGAGAGGCTATATTGCCAAGCCGGTGAGCGTAACCATTCAGATCGATAAGACGGCACCTACATGGGCAGACAAGGATGGTAATAGCGATGGCTATGGTATCGGGATCAAGGAGCGCTGGTGGAATGTACCGCTTGGTACAATTGGCTGCGAATTTTTCAGAAAGACAGACAAGTTAAATATCACACTACAGGCGAATGACCAGAAGAAAGGTGTGAATAAGGTCAGCGGTATTGACAAGTATTACTATTATGTTGACACCAGTGATGATACTTCGGGCAATATGACAGTGAAGACGGAAGAGGAACTGGATGCACTGGCAGAGAAGGGTGAGTTTAGATCTGTAGATGCAGGAACCAGAATGGAAGAAGAGGGAGCAGACGGTGCAGGTTTCTCTATCTCAATTGATAAGGAAGGCAGTTATATAGTCTACGCTTATGCAGTGGACAATGCAGGCAACAAGAGTGATTACATCTGTACGAATGCACTGGTGAAGGATACTACGACACCGGTGATTGAAAGTATGACAGCCCCTTCTGAGAGCAACGGTACATTGAAAGATACTGCTGCACAGGTCGCATTTACTGCGAATGAGGCGGGAACTTATTATTGTATTCTGAGAAAGGCGGGAGAAGAGGTACCGGATGCACCGACAGACTTTGCAGATGACACAGTGGATTCATTTTGGGGAGAAACAGTCTGGACAGCAAAGGATGGTGTGATAAGCGGAGCTATGCTCAAGGGCAGTAATGTGATTGCATTGGAAGGTCTTGCGGCAACGACATCATATCAATTGTATCTGATGATTGCTGATCAGGCAGGAAATGTAACAGCAATTTCTACACTATCATTTACTACACGGAAGATGATACCGTATGTAGAGACTGCTCCGGTAATTGCCGGCATTTATGGAGATGCGGTGAAAGACATGAAGATCGATGCAACCGGGGCAAAGGTGAATTCGGTAAAAGGAAGTGATGTTTCGGTTGGAGGTAAATGGTCGTTACAGACGGATAAAGGAGATGAGATTCCGGTCGTAGGCACGCAGGAGAAACTTACGTTGTTGTTTGAACCGAATGATACGAGTATTTATGAAGCGACAACCTGCGAAGTGGCACCAACCGTTGCTAGGAAGCCGATCACCGTAGTGATAGCAGACAATGAGAGACGATATGGTGAGGATGATCCGGCATTTACATGGAGTCTTGCAACAGGAGAAGGCTTTGAGAACAATACTTTGATAGGTAGTGATTCGTTATCCGATCTATGTATTACATTGGCAACAACCGCAACAAAGTATTCTGATGCCGGAACCTATGCAATTACCGGAATATCTAACAGTACAAAGTATGATGTTGTATTTACAGGCAATAGTACAGAGAGAAATAGTGGTGTTCTGACGGTGCATAAGGTGGTTCAGGTACCGGATATGCCGAAACCGGCAAAAAAGGGAACCGTCCTAACAGAAACCAAGAGTGGAGCCACTTACAAGGTAACAGGCAGTGATCCGAAGAATCCGGAGGTGGAATATAAGGCACCGAAGAATAAGAAAGAAACCAAGGCTGTAATACCGGATACGGTGACGATCGATGGCGTAGAGTATGCCGTAACCTCGATTGCGAAGAATGCATTTAAGAACAATAAGAAATTAACCAAGGTTAAGATTGGAAGGAATGTGAAGAGCATTGGAGAAAGTGCATTTTCCGGCTGCAAGAAGCTCAGTAAGGTAGAGCTTGATGTTAATCTTACTAAGATTGGTAAGAATGCATTCCGAAACTGTAAGCGGTTGAAGACTATTACGATCAAGTCAACGAAGCTTAACAAGAAGAATGTTGGAAAAGGAGCGTTCAAAGGAATCTCTTCAAAGGCTGTGTTCAAGGTGCCAAAGAGAAAGCTTGCGGCATACAGGAAGCTGTTCCGGTCGAAGGGACTTTCGAAGAAAGTACGGTTCAAGAAATATTAATATAGGTGTATAACACCAGTTTACAAGGCAGTCCATGATGGACTGCCTTTTGTGGTGGTCTCTGCGAATAGATGTCTGTCACCTGCATCTGAATTGTAAGAAAATCTTCATATTTATCGCAGCAAAATTCTGTTATGATATATAATATATAAATAAAAAGTTTGCAATCAAAACAAGGGGAGAAGACATGAAGATATTAGTATGTGATGATGATAGAGAGATTGTAGAAGCGATTACCATTTATTTAGAGAAAGAGGGATATTCCGTTATAGTGGCGTACAATGGAAAAGAAGCACTGGACACATTAAGAAGTGAACAGGTACAGCTTATTATTCTGGATATTATGATGCCAGAGATGGATGGAATAGAGGCATTGCTTCGTTTAAGGGAGTACAGCTCGATTCCTGTGATCCTGCTCTCTGCCAAATCGGAGGATGCTGATAAGATCAATGGATTGAATGTTGGTGCAGATGATTATATAACCAAGCCGTTTAATCCGTTGGAACTGCTTGCAAGAGTGAAATCGCAGCTTCGAAGATATACACAGTTAGGAAGTATGCAGGAAAGTGATAAGGACAGTGTATTGACCAATGGGGGAATCACGTTGAATAAAGAGAGTATGGCAGTGACGGTAGATGGGGAAGTGAAAAAATTCACACCGACGGAATTTCGGATTTTGAAGTTGTTTATGGAGAATATTGGAATGGTATTTTCATCTGCACAGATTTACGAACGGATATGGGATGAAGATGCTTATGCGACCGATAATATTGTTTCGGTACATATCCGGAGAATCCGGGAGAAGATAGAGATCGATCCAAAGAATCCGGACTATATTAAGGTGATGTGGGGCGTTGGATACCGGATGGTGAAGAGAGGCTAAAGGAAGGTGAACCGATGGAGAATAGGAGACAAAAGATATATGAATGGTATCTTACCCGAAAAGGGAGGGTGATAGGAAGTTTTTTATGTGTTCTCACATTCGCATTAATGACGGTGGCATTTGGACTGATCGCATATTCTGTGAGCCGGTTTGGTTCCTCTATTCTGACGGAACCGGATAAGAATTATTATCGTACGGAATATTATGAGAACGCTTTGAAGCAGGATATGAAGAATCTGTTGCAGGATGCAAAGAAGGCTTATTGGGATGCGGGTGCGGACAAATTTTCCATAGAGCGTGTGGATTCTTATGGATTAGTGCATGATTATGACATGCAATTAATCAGAGAAGCGTATGACAAAGAGGAGATACCGGAAACGCTTGATGAACTTAATATATATGAGAAATATGCAGGAACAGACAAGCGGTTAATGCCGGGCATGTTCTGTTATTATAATAAAGCGTATGCATTTATCCGGAGTTTGAGGAACAAAAATGCATACATTTATATAACCGGTGATACGATGCGGGAATTGATGATCCAAAGGGGATATGTGAACACGGACTATCGGATCTCTAACAAATTTTCGGAGGATGCGGTTTTTCTGTTTACGGATATCACACAGCCGGGTGCAGATCCGAAGAAGACCGCGACGTCTTCATCGGATGATGGATCATATTACAGTTATTCCATGGTTGTGCAGGGAGGAGAAAAAGGATCCGCTGCTACCTATTCTGCTAACCGGTATCCGGATCTTGATAAAGTGGGATATCTGGCATATGAACCTTCTACACAGACATTTTATTCGCCGTGGAATGATTATTTCAAATGTGAAGATGAATATGTATACCGGGTGGATGATCTGCTGGCAACCATTGCAAAAAACGGAGTGAGGATTGGCAATACCGACAGCATGTTATTTCCAATGCTATGGACAGAGTCGGTTACGGTAACGGACGCATTCAACGAGAGGGTTGAAAAACAGATCGCACGGGAAAAGGCACAGGCAGATCTGGACACGATGGATAAGAGTTTTCAATTTTATATCAAATATGGAAATACGCTCTGCAAAAATGTAGAAAAAAAGGAAGATATCGAAGCACTCAGAGAACATTATGGGATTATAGATGGAACGTCGGAGGGAACAGATAGCATTTATCACATTGCAAAACTCTTGAAGGATCAGGAGATGAAACAGTTGCTATCGCAACTTCCGTCAAAGGTTGAGATTGCAATTGGTGTTGGTTATGAAGGTACTACAAGTGCGGTAGGACGTGGAAAGGCATTATATACATTTTATCAGAGATATGAACTGGCGTTAGAAATTGGAATCTTATTCTTATTCCTGCTCTTGGTGACGCAATTGGTTTATCTAAGCCGCACAGCGGGAAAGCGGAAAGGACAGTCGGTATTTGGAAGATTGTCGGATCGCATACCAACAGAAATATGGATGCTGTTATGCATAATTATTCTTGGCATCGTGGCATTTGACACCAAAGCTGTTATAACATATGTACTCGTCCAAGAGGAGCGGCAGTTGTATCAGGTAGCATTGATAACAGGAATGGGAGGTATTCTGTGTGGTACGTTGTTCCTGTTAGTTTGGTCAAGTATTATTGACCGGGTCAGAAATAAGAACTTATGGTCGGGATCCCTGATTTTTTGGTGGAGAAAAGGATTGCGGAAGCACGGTTGGCAGTTAAGCGGAGCGGATCGTTTATTCTGGGCAATGGTTCTTTATATTACCTGTAATGTAGGTCTTGTATTGATGTATTTCTTATATCGGGGACATAATGCAATTGTAGAATTGTTGATACTGATCTGTTTTTTGGCTGTTCAGGTGCTCGCGGGGATTGGCATGCAAAGGATTCTGCAGGACAGCAGGAAGTTGTTGCGTGGTATAGAAAAGATTAAGGATGGCGAGCTCGGTGAACCGGTTGTGGTCAATGAGCGTACGAGATTATTTCAGGAATTTGCAGACGGTGTGAATCATTTAAGTGATGGATTGCAGGCGGCAGTGGAGACGTCCCTGAAGGATGAGAGAATGAAAACAGAACTGATCACGAATGTATCACATGATCTGAAGACACCGCTTACATCGATCATTAATTATATTAATTTATTAAAGGAACAAAAGATGCCGACACAGGAAGCGGAACATTACATAGAAGTGTTGGATCAGAAAACACAGCGTCTCCGGCATTTAACGGAAGATCTGGTGGAAGCGGCCAAGGCAACTTCCGGTAATGTGGAATTGGAAATGATGCCGCTTGCATTCGATGAATTGATGCGGCAGAGTATCGGTGAATTCGAAGACAAATACAGTAAAAAGAATCTGTCACTGCTTGCAACATATCCGGAGGAGCCAGTGACAATCTTAGCGGATGGAAGACGGTTGTTCCGGGTGATGGAAAATGTCCTGCAAAATGCATACAAATATTCATTGGAAGGAACGCGTGTCTATGCGGATCTGGTGTGTGATGGAAAGGTAGCAGCATTTACACTCAAAAATATATCGGCAGCCAAGTTGAATATCAGTCCGGAAGAATTGATGGAACGATTTACAAGGGGAGATGCCGCCAGAAGTTCCGAGGGGAGCGGGCTTGGTCTATCCATTGCGAAAGATCTGGTAAGATTACAGGGAGGAACGTTTGAGATTCAGTTAGACGGAGATCTGTTTAAGATCGTTATAACATTTCCGCAATATATCTCACAGGATACATAAATGACACAAGAGGAGCATATAATTATAACAATGTGTGGAATGGATTATGTCAATCATGTTATACCTATGAGGGATGAAAATATCCGGGAGAACAACGAGAGAAAAAGGGAGGCTTGTTTATGAAAATTGGATTAACACAGATGGATATTGTTTGGGAAAACAAGGCAAAAAATATGGTGACGGTGAAGAAACTGTTAGAGCAGGCACAGGCATCAGGAGTGGAATTGATCGTTTTTCCGGAAATGACACTCACCGGTTTCACAATGAATACCTCATTTGCAGGGGAGGAAATGTTATTTTCCGAGACGCTTCAATTTTTCAAGGATTGTTCCAGAAAATATGAAATGGCGATTGCATTTGGATTTGTCGAGGATTTTGGTGAGGAATACTATAACAAATTAATGATCGTATCCAAAGGAAGAATCCTCTATGATTATGATAAGATTCATCCATTCAGTTATGGAGAAGAGGGCAGACATTATATTGGTGGACATGAAGTAAAGACGGTAGATATTAATGAAGTTGCGGTTTCCGGGTTTGTATGTTATGATCTGCGGTTTCCGGAGATCTTCCAGGCTGTTGCGGATCAGACAGATGTCATTTTAGTTATCGCAAACTGGCCAAAAGAACGGATTGTTCATTGGGAAACGCTTCTTCGCGCCCGCGCAATTGAAAACCAGTGTTATATTGTTGGGGTAAATCGTATCGGCAGGGGAAATGGTCTGGAATATGTGGAAAGTTCCATGGCATTTGACCCGTTAGGAGAACGGCTTACCAAAGCACATAGCAAATCCGATCTTATGGTGATTAATGTAGATCCGGATATGGTTCATGAAGTCCGGCGACAATATCCATTTCGGGATGATCGTAAGCCGGATCTCTATGAAACTTTTTATAAGTAAAAAGATGAAAGCAATAAAAAAAGAGCCGTAAGGCTCTTTTTTATGAAAATTACTCTTCTGAAATTGCTCCTGTTGGGCATGTACCTGCACAAGATCCACAAGAGATGCATGAATCAGCATCGATCTCGAACTTGCCATCTCCTTCTGAGATTGCGCCTACTGGACAAGAACCAGCACAAGCGCCACATGCTACACAGCTATCGCCAATAACAAATGCCATGATAATATCCTCCTTTAATTAGTATACATTATAATTGCTTATTGGTAAAATACCTCATTAACCATATTGTAAAACAAGTTGCGTTAGATAGCAAGGCTTTTTTTCAATACAATATTTTATAAAGTTTGTTGTAAAATCAACGTGTCAGCCCGCTTTTGCAAGTCTTATTGAGCTGCTTTGGCAGCATCATCCTGGCGGCGTCTCTTTGCACCTTTTAAGATGATATCTCTTGCATAAATGGCATCCTGATTGGTCAATGGTTCCATTCCTTTTAATGGATAATCAATGCCAAGCTTCTCGTATTTGATCTCTCCCATATTATGATATGGAAGTACATCTAATGCTTTGAGATGCTTCAGACCGCCAATAAAGTATCCTAATTCATCTAAATAGTGGTCGATCAATGTAATATCCTTAACGATCACGTGGCGGATCCAGATATCAACGCCTTTTTCGTCAATGTATTTGGCAAAGTCTAAGATGTTATCATTTGGCTGTTTGCACAGTTTCATGTGTTCTTCCGGATTGATGTGTTTGATATCTAACATGATCAGGTCTGTTACTTTCATAAGACGATCAAACTTTGCAAGCAAAGCCGGATTGTCACGGTGGAAGGTTACACCGGAAGTATCAAGACAAGTGTGAATGCCTTTGGCTTTTGCTTTTTCGAATAATTCAGTCAGAAAATCGATCTGCATTAACGGTTCGCCACCGGTTGCAGTAATACCACCATTTTTGTAGAATTCTTTCATAGAATCAAACTGTGCTAACAGATCATCTGCTGTATGATCTTCGCCACCGGTTGGATCCCAGGTATCCGGGTTGTGACAGTAGGCGCAGCGCATTGGACAGCCCTTAAAGAAGACAACGTAGCGCATGCCCGGACCGTCTACGGTGCCGCAGGTTTCGATGGAATGAATGTGTCCGATCATATATACTTCTCCTTATAATATATTAAGAAAAAGGCAAGGGCGAAGATGCCCTTGCCTTCATTTGTAAACCATAATACATATCAGCCAGCTGCGGTTGCCGCTGCCCAATATGTATTCATATCAGCCAGCTGCGAAAATCCTGCGGATTTCCTCGCTGTTGGAGATTCCTCCAATGTCAATACTTCCAAATAAGAAGCTTAGTGTGCAAGCACCCACGCTTCTTACTGTCAGTATTGACGCTGATATGAATTGTTATACCATATTACATATGGTCGTGGAAAGTTCTTGAGATTACATCATTCTGCTGCTCTGGTGTCAACTTAACGAAGTTAACTGCGTATCCAGATACACGAATTGTTAACTGTGGGTAATTCTCCGGATGCTTCTGAGCATCTATTAATGTCTCACGATTTAATACGTTAACGTTAAGATGATATCCGCCTTCTGCCATATAACCATCTAACATATTTACTAAGTTATCTACCTGCTGAGTACTTGCCATTGTAATGTCCTCCTTTATAATTAATATTTGTGTAATTCTTCATCCATACCTTCCATCAAAGTGGGAACGCTGCAAGCGAGATCTCCCTTTGCACAGTCGGTACAACCCATAGTCTGTGTGGTTTTGCCACCAGCTTCTACGGAATCGTCCACGGACACATTAATGTGTCCATGTCCGTTCGCAACCATGTTATCTAACATGGCAACTATATCATCAACTTGATTCATGTCGGCCATTATTATAACCTCCAATCACTAATTATTTGCTTAAGTCGATATCGATATCTCCTGCAAATACCTGATCCTCTTTACCAAGAGCACCTGGGATGATTGAGAATGTATTAGAAATACCATCCTGAGCATCCTTGAATGGGATCTTAGCTACAGAAGCCAAAGATGCTACAGCACCGTGAGTATCTCTCTTATGAAGTGGGTTAGCACCTGGAGCAAATGGTGCACCATGCTTACGTCCACAAGGAGTATCACCAGTGTTCTTACCATATGTTACGTTAGAAGTAATTGTAAGAATTGACTGTGTTGGGATACCATTTCTGTATACGTGATGCTTTCTGATCTTGTCCATAAATGTTGTAACGATAGAAGCAGCGATCTCATCAACACGATCATCGTTGTTACCATATTTAGGGAAGTCACCTTCTGTCTCGTAGCTTACTACGATACCCTGCTCGTTACGGATTGGCTTAACCTTAGCATACTTGATAGCTGATAATGAGTCAGCAACGATTGAAAGACCAGCAACACCAGTTGCGAAGTATCTCTTAACGTCTCTGTCATGTAAAGCCATCTGAATTCTCTCGTATGCATACTTATCATGCATATAGTGGATGATGTTAAGTGCATTAACATATACGGTAGCTAACCACTCCATCATATCATCGAACTTAGCCATTACATCATCATAGTCAAGTACGTCACCTACAACCGGACGATACTTAGGACCTACCTGAACGCCTGTACACTCATCAACACCACCGTTGATAGCGTAAAGTAAGCATTTTGCAAGGTTAGCACGTGCTCCGAAGAACTGCATCTCTTTACCGATAACCATTGAAGATACGCAACATGCGATACCATAATCATCACCGTGAATTGGTCTCATCATATCATCGTTCTCGTACTGGATTGAAGATGACTTGATAGACATCTTAGCACAGAACTTCTTCCATCCTTCTGGAAGTCTTGTTGACCAAAGTACTGTTAAGTTTGGTTCTGGAGCAGTACCTAAGTTGTTCAATGTGTTAAGGTAACGGAAGCTCATCTTAGAAACTAATGTACGTCCATCAACACCCATACCACCTAATGACTCTGTTACCCAAACCGGGTCACCAGCGAAGATCTGGTTGTACTCTGGTGTACGAGCAAACTTAACGCATCTTAACTTCATGATGAAGTGATCGATGAACTCCTGAATCTGCTCCTCTGTGAACTTACCAGCAGCTAAATCTCTCTCAGCGTAGCAGTCTAAGAATGTAGCTGTACGACCAAGTGACATTGCAGCACCGTTCTGCTCTTTAACAGCTCCTAAGTATCCGAAGTATGTCCACTGGATAGCTTCCTGTACGTTAGTAGCTGGCTTAGAAATATCGAAACCATAGAAAGAAGCCATCTCTGTTAACTCTTTCAATGCTTTGATCTGCTCTGCGATCTCTTCCTTGCCACGGATTACATCATCTGTGTAAACTGTACCGAAAGACTCTTTCTGAGCTTTCTTGTCTTCGATCAAGAAGTCTGTACCATAAAGAGCAACTCTTCTGTAGTCACCGATGATACGTCCACGTCCGTATGCATCCGGAAGACCTGTTACGATATGGTTCGTACGACATCTTCTGATCTCCTGATCGTAAACATCGAATACACCTTCGTTATGTGTCTTTCTGTGCTTAGAGAAGAAATCAACAACTTCAGGATCTACTTTGTATCCGTTGTCTTCACAAGCCTTCATAGCCATACGAAGTCCACCGTATACGTTCATACCTCTCTTGAAAGGCTTGTCTGTCTGGAAACCAACGATGGTCTCTTTGTCCTTATCAAGATATCCTGCACCGTGAGAAGTTAAAGTAGAAACAACCTTAGTATCCATATCAAGAACACCGCCTGCTTCTCTCTCCTTCTTAGTTAAGTCCATAACCTCTGCCCATAAATCTTTTGTGTTCTGAGTAGGTCCGCAAAGGAAAGAATCATCACCTTCATATGGTGTGTAGTTCTTCTGGATAAAGTCCCGAACATCTACAAATTTCTCCCAGTTACCGCCTGTGAAACCATTCCATTCTGATCTCATTTCAAAATGTCCTCCTTTAATATAATTTTTTGAAAATTCACCTTATAAATCGTTGGTGAAAATCTTATGACTCTATTATAGATTTATATTGTATACACGTCAACGGAAAAATGTTCCTTTTTTGTACTTTTTTCAATACAAAAAGGAACATTCGAAAAATGTTAAGTGTGTAAAAAATCTAGGAAAAATAAGCATTTGTGGAAATGAAAAATTGTATACAATTTGAAAATGAGTGAATGTTAATTTACCGGAAAAACAACAGATGTTGTGGTGCATTTCCTCTATTATAATACATCTTGCGATAGGGAACGGCGGAAACTGCCGGTCACAGGGTGCGCAATATTTTCATAACGCCATCCTCGTCATTTGAAGCGGTCACATGTTTTGCAATTGCTTTTAAGTCGGGATGTGCATTTGCCATGGCATAACTTTCGCCACAGCTTTGCAATAAGGTGTAGTCATTCAGATAATCACCGAAAGCCATTGCGTGTTCAGATGGAATGCACAGTCGTTGCAGCAGTGCGGTAACGGCAGCACCTTTGCTGACGGAACGGTTAGAGATATCAATCCAGGAATCGCCGGATAAGATAGGGGTGATCCGCTCATTCAGGACCGGAAAATTGTGGTAGACGTTTTCTGCGTTGTGATCATCTACAAATATAGCAATCTTGGCAATGCAGTCTGTTCCGATCACAGCATCTAAGTCTGTGACAAATTGAAGACGCCCATAGTACATGTGCGCATTTTCTTCTATATAAGAGGATGCATGATACATGTATGCAGACTTCGCACCACAAAGGATCAGGGAAAGCCCATCCACACCAGACAACAGAGAAAGACATTTCCGGATGTCTTCGTCGGTCATGGCATTGCTGTAGATCATCTGATCCTGTTCAAACACATATCCCCCGTTATCGGAGATATAGATCAACTGATCTTTTACCGGTTCAAAAAGAGAAACCAGATTGTAATATTGCCGGCCGCTGGAGATAACCGTCTGAATAGAGGGGTGGTTGCGTACCCAATCTATAAAGTCGGCCGGAAGCTGTTTACTGCTGTTTAATAATGTGCCATCCATGTCTAAGGCAACCAGTTGAATTGATGAATGCATAATAAAATCCTCCGCATGTGATGTAATCCCATATAGCATAAAGGTTATGATGCTTTTCCTTTATGAAAATCAGAAATATTCTAACACACTTTCTCTTGAAATCACAGACAAAAACAGATAAAATAGAGTTATTCATCATGTTGAATTTAAAGGAGGGTTATTATGACATTTGAACATCAGGCAATGAAGGTATATTCCCAGTATAACAATAGTGTAAGCATTAAAGTTGTACCGGGACATTTTGCGACAAACCATTCGCATATTACACATTATATTGATATGACAACGTTAAAGTCCCGTCAGAGTATGGCGCGTGCAGCAGCCAAGTCAATTGCAGGAGAATATGTAGGAACCACGATTGTGGATACCATCGTATGTATGGATGGAACGGAAGTGATCGGCGGCTACCTTGCAGAGGAATTAACCAATTCCGGTATCATGTCAATGAACCAGCATAAGGCAATGTATGTGGTAACACCGGAGTTCAATTCCGCAGGACAGATGATCTTCCGAGATAACATCCAGCCAATGATCAAGGGCAGACATGTCTTATTCTTATTGGCATCTGCAACAACCGGACGTACGATCGAGAGAAGCTTAGAGTGTATATCTTACTACGGAGGAATCGTAGCAGGTATCTCTGCCATCTTCTCTGCGAACGAAGTGATCGCAGGGCAGCCGGTACATACATTATTTAAGGCATCCGATATTCCGGAGTATAAGACATATCCACACAATCAATGTCCGTATTGTCAGGCAGGTAAGCGGATCGAAGCAATCGTTAACAGTTACGGATATTCCAAGTTATAAAATGAATTATCCTTTACCTTGACAGAAAGGATATCCCATTCTATAATCAATAACAGTTGTATAGTTATGTGCGAAGAAGAGAAGAGTACATCTGGGAACACTTTGACAGAGAACCTGATAAGCTGAGAGCAGGGAAAGAAGGAACAGATGGAAGATGGTCTTGGAGCATTCTTTGTGAGACATATGTTTAGCAGAGAACGGGAACACCCGTTACAGTGTAGACTGGTAATAGCCAGTTGGTAAGGTCAGCATAGTGATATGCAGATGAATTAAAGTGGTACCGTGAGAGAATAGCTCGCCTTTAAGTTTTTATTTAAAGGTGGGCTTGTTTTTTTAGCACATAATATCATAATATAAATATTTTTTAGGAGGGTAACAGACATGGCAAAGAAACCATACTACATTACGACTGCCATTGCCTACACATCAGGCAAACCACACATTGGGAATACTTACGAGATTGTACTTGCAGACAGTATTGCAAGATACAAGAGATTCGTAGGATATGATGTTCGTTTTCAGACAGGAACCGACGAACATGGACAGAAGATTGAGTTAAAGGCTGAGGAAGCCGGAGTTACACCGAAGGAGTTTGTAGACCAGACAGCAGGTGAGATCAAGAGAATCTGGGATCTGATGAACACTTCTTATGATAAGTTCATCCGTACAACCGATGAGGATCATGAGAAGCAGGTACAGAAGATCTTCAAGAAGTTATACGATCAGGGAGATATCTACAAGGGTGAGTACGAAGGTATGTATTGTACACCGTGTGAGTCATTCTTTACCGAATCACAGTTAGTAGATGGTAAATGTCCGGATTGTGGACGGGAGGTACAGCCGGCGAAGGAAGAGGCATATTTCTTCAAGATGAGCAAATATCAGGGTAAGCTGATCGATTATATCAACACCCATCCGGAGTTCATTCAGCCGGAGTCCCGTAAGAATGAGATGATGAACAACTTCCTGTTGCCGGGACTTCAGGATCTGTGCGTATCCCGTACTTCATTTAAGTGGGGTATTCCGGTAGACTTTGATCCTAAGCATGTCATTTATGTATGGATCGATGCACTTACCAACTATATTACCGGACTTGGATATGACTTAGATGGTCACAGTGATAAGATGTTTGAGAAATACTGGCCATGTGATCTGCATTTGATCGGTAAGGACATTCTCCGTTTTCATACCATTTACTGGCCGATCATGCTGATGGCATTAGGACTTCCGCTTCCAAAGCAGGTATTCGGTCATCCATGGCTGATCCAGAGTGATGGTAAGATGAGTAAGTCAAAAGGTAACGTGATCTATGCAGATGATCTGGTGGATATGTTTGGTGTGGATGCGGTTCGTTACTTTGTATTACATGAGATGCCGTTTGAAAATGATGGTGTCATTTCATGGGAATTGTTAGTAGAACGTCTGAATTCCGATCTTGCCAATACACTTGGTAATCTGGTAAACCGTACAATCTCTATGTCTAACAAGTATTTTGACGGTGAGGTAACGAATAAGAAGGTGGCAGAGCCGGTAGATCAGGAGTTGATCGATTATGCATTGGATACGAGAATCCGTGTATCAAATGCAATGGATAAGCTGCGTGTGGCAGATGCCATGACCGAGATCTTCAATCTCTTTAAGAGATGTAACAAATATATTGATGAGACGATGCCTTGGGCACTTGCAAAGGAAGAGGACAAGAAGGATCGTCTGGCAACTGTGCTTTACAATCTGGTAGAGAGCATCATTATCGGTGCAACCCTGTTAGAGCCATATATGCCGGAGACTTCTGAGAAGATCCTTGCACAGTTAAATGCACCAAAGCGTAAAGTAAATGATCTAGTTCGTTTCGGTGGATACAAGTCAGGTACAAAGGTAACTGATAAGCCGGAGATCTTATTTGCCAGATTAGACATTGACGAGGTATTGGAGAAGGTAGCTGCATTGTTGCCGGCACCGGAACCGGAACCGAAGGATGACAATCCGGGCATCGATTTAGAGGAGAAGAAGCCTGAGATCACGATTGATGAGTTCGATAAGATCCAGCTTCAGATCGGACAGGTTATCGCCTGTGAGGAAGTGAAGAAGTCTAAGAAGTTACTTTGTTCACAGGTTAAGATCGGCAGTGAGGTAAGACAGATCGTATCCGGTATCAAGGCGCATTATTCGCCGGAGGATATGGTTGGCAAGAAGGTTGTTGTTGTAACAAACTTAAAGCCTGCAAAGCTTGCCGGTATTGAATCACAGGGAATGATTCTTTGCGCAGAGGATGCAGAAGGTAATCTTGCACTTGTGACAGCCGAGAAGGATATGCCACATGGAGCAGAGATCCGTTAGGATATGTAATGGAATAGTATGAATATACCCCGGTATAGCAATATGGATGGTTTGTTGTACCGGGGTTGTTTTGAAAAATGGAGGAAGTGGGGTAAAGGTATGAGAAGATTTTTATATGGTGTATTGGTAATACTGCTATGTGTCGTAGTATTGAGTGGGCAGCCGGCACAGGCAAAGACTCGGTTAAACAAGACAAAGCTTACGATATCAGTCGGGCAGAAGGTTACCCTGAAAGTAAAGGGAAGCCGGAAGAAAGCGAAGTGGTCAAGCAGTAATAAGAAGGTTGCAACAGTCAGCCGAAAAGGAAAAGTACGGGCAAAAAAGGCTGGAAAAACGACGATTACGGCGAAGGTTGGAAAGAAGAAATATCGTTGCAAGATTACTGTAATCAGTATTAAGATACCGAACGATGGGGAATTGATAGAAAAGCCAAGCGAGGATACGAAGAAACAGGATGCAGGAGAATACTCTTTAGATCAGGTACATACCGGAGAAGGAACTTTCTACGACAGAGTATCCGGTGGTGCAGCCAACATTGATTATATGGAAAATACATATTATACAGCGGCAATGAACAATGAGGATTATATGAATGGGTTAGCAGGTGCCTATATTGAGATTACGGATAAGGACGGGGATAAGATCAATGTTGTAATCACAGATCGCCTGCCGGAAGGAAAGAAGGGAGATATTGATCTGACGAGAAAGACTTTTCAGCAGATTGAACCACTTGTGACCGGGAGAATGAAGATCACATGGAAGATCGTTCCGCTTCCGACAACGGAGCCGATTCAGTATGTGTTCAAACCGACAAGTTCCCAGTATTGGGCGGAAGTGCAGGTACGTAATCACCGGTATCCGATCAGGAAATTAGAATATTTTGATACAGCGAAGAACGCATATGTGGAGCTGCCACGACAGGAATACAATTATTTTACGGCGGCATCAGGAATGGGAGCAGGACCATTTACATTTCGGGTGACAGACTTCTATGGGCATGTACTGATCGATACCGGAATCTCAATGAATACGACAGGAACACCGGTAAATGGGGCAGCGAACTTTCCATACTGATAGCAGCAATCATGAGAGGTGAATTGATATAACAGGAATTGTGATATGTTATATTGATTCGCCTCAATCTGGTAATGGGATATTTTAATAATGGGAGATAGAAGAAATGAATAAGAAATTATGGACGATCTTATTTCTGATCATGAGTTGGTGTGGCTGTCTTGTGGGGTGTTCTGTGGATGAGGGTGTGACAACACAGGAAAGCATAACCATAACAACAATGGCAGATGAAAACAGCGAAGTACAGGATAACGGTAATGTGCGGGAAAATGCCGCTGCCGGGCTTGAGACGGATGAACAGATAGGAAATTACGGAAGCGCTGATGAGAATTCGTTGGAAGCCGGTGATGCATTAGAGGTACATTATATTGATGTCGGACAGGGAGATTCCATTCTTATCCGGCAGGGAGAGCAGAGCATGCTGATCGATGCGGGCAATAATAACAAAGGAACGACGGTGTGGTCGTATCTGCTGCATCAGAATGTGGATCATTTAACGTATGCGATTGGAACGCATCCGGACGCAGATCACATTGGCGGAATGGATGTCGTTCTTTATAAGATCGATTGTGATACGGTAATGCTTCCGGCATGTGCAAGTGACACAAGGACGTATGAGGAACTGATTCAGACGATCGGGCAGCGGGGACAGAAAGTGGTTACCCCAAAACAAGGACAGGTATATACGCTTGGCAAGGCATCCTTTCAGATTCTGACGGATACCGATAAGGATTATGGAGATAATACGAATGACTATTCTCTTGCGTTCCGGCTGACATTTGGCGATACCTCCTTTTTATTTACCGGAGATGCGGAAAAGGCAGCAGAACAGGATATGATCGCAAGTGGATTAACGATACAGTCAGATGTTTTTAAGGCGGCGCATCATGGTGCAGATACAGCCAATACAGAAGACTTTTTAACTGCCGTTCATCCGACGTATTGCGTGATCAGTTGTGGGGAAGGAAATTCCTACGGGCATCCGAGAGCGGGTGTGTTGAATCAATTGCGGGCAATGGGAGTCAAGGTGTTCCGTACCGATGAACAGGGTACGATCGTGGCAACATCAGATGGCAGTACGATTACATGGAATGCAAGTCCTTCCGAGAGCTGGCAGGCAGGTGAACCGACGGGAAGTGCGGAAAAAAGTAAGGATAGTAAGAGTACATTAGATCAACAAAGTGGTGTTTCATATGCAAAGGACAGTACAGATGTAGAACAGGGCGATTACATTTTGAACGCCAATACAAAGAAATTTCATCGACCAACCTGTGCCAGTGTGAAACGGATGTCCGATGCCAATAAGATTGTGTCTACGGAGTCGCGAGAAACATTGATTGAGCAGGGGTATGAGCCGTGTAAGAATTGTAATCCGTAAGCAATTATAAGAATTTTTAAGAAGCTAAATGGTTGACATGTATATCTTAAGAAAGTAAAATATTTTCTGCAATAGCTTAATAAAGATAAGTGTATATGCACAAGAGGTGATTAATATGAAGAAGAAAGCATGAATGATCGGTGCAATCTTATGTGCAGGGTGTTTGTGGGGATGTGGAGATAATACAACTCCGACCACGGAAACCACACAGGAGATTACGACAACGGAGGAAGTAACAACCGAGGCTACAACGACCGAGGCAACAACAGAATCAACAACGGCAGAAGATACAGAGGCAGCTACACAGGCTGCGAGTGAGGCGGAGAGTTCCGAAACACTGCCGATCAGTGAAGCAATCAATATGACATTTGCAAGTGGAGCTGGCGGATGGTCAACAGAACTTACATTGAATCCGGATGGTTCCTTTAATGGTAATTATCATGACTCGGAAATGGGAGATACTGGCGAGGATTATCCAAATGGTAGTATGTATATTGCAACATTTACCGGACATTTTGGTGACATTAAGAAAGTAAATGATTATACGTATTCCATGACGCTTGTGGACACGAACGTTCAAGAGAAAGAGGAGCAGATAACGGATGGTATCCGCTATATTCCAAGCGACATTTATGGAATTGATGATGGAAAGACATTTTATTTCTATACAAAAGAGGCACCTGTCGCAGAGTTGTCGGAGGACTTTTTGAGTTGGAGAATGGGTGTTACAAGTGAGAAACAACAGAACTCAGATACGCTTTCCGGTTATGGATTGTATAATAAAGAAGCGGGTTGTGGATTCTATACATATGAGTAAGAGGAATCTGTTAATAGCGGATTGTTACAGAACAGGTAATGTTCTTGTGTGTTGATGTGATAAGTATATTTATGAGGAGAAAATAAAATGAGAATTGGAATATTAGGATATGGTAATTTAGGACGTGGTGTGGAATGTGCGATCAAGCAGAATCCGGATATGGAATTGGCAGCGGTATTTACAAGACGTGCACCGGAGAATGTATCCATCTTAACAAAGGATGCCAAGGTGTGTTCCATTGCGGATGTAGAGCAGTGGAAGGACAAGATTGATGTCATGATCCTCTGTGGTGGCAGCGCAACCGATCTGCCGGAGCAGACACCGAAGTATGCAGAGCTATTCAATGTGGTAGATAGCTTTGATACCCACGCAAGAATCCCGGAGCATTTTGAAAATGTGGATGCAGCGGCAAAGAAGAATGGTCATGTTGGAATCATTTCTGTTGGCTGGGATCCGGGTATGTTCTCCCTGAACCGTCTGTATGCAAACTGTATATTGCCGGATGGTAAGGATTATACATTCTGGGGAAAAGGTGTCAGCCAGGGACATTCGGATGCGATTCGTCGTGTAGAGGGTGTCAAGGATGGCAAGCAGTACACGATTCCGGTTGAGTCTGCGTTAGAGGCAGTAAGAAATGGAGAGAATCCGGAGCTTACAACCAGACAGAAGCACACCAGAGAATGTTTTGTTGTCTTAGAAGATGGTGCAGATGCGGCTAAGGTGGAAGAGACCATTAAGAATATGCCGAATTATTTTGCCGATTATGATACAACGGTACATTTCATCAGTGAAGAGGAATTGAAGGCAAATCACAGCGGAATCCCGCATGGTGGATTTGTGATCCGTTCCGGTCAGACAGGCTGGGAGCAGGAGAACAAGCATGTGATCGAGTATAGCCTGAAGTTAGATTCCAATCCGGAATTTACAGCCTGTGTGATCGTTGCTTATGCAAGAGCAGCTTATCGCTTACAGCAGGAAGGACAGACCGGATGCAAGACGGTATTTGATATTGCGCCGGCTTATCTTTCTGCAAAGGATGGAGCAGAGCTTCGGAAGAATCTGCTGTAATCGAATATATTTGGATAGAAAAGATGCCATATATGTAGATGAGTATACCGATCCCCCAAAGCTAGACTTGAAAATCTAACGATGGGAGATCGGGTTTTTTATGCGGAAAGTTCCGTTTGGGCGTGTGGGAATAAAAAGTTATATTTTGTTTTGCATAGAATAATGCAAAATATCACATTGATTCCTATGAAAAAATGTAATATAATACATTAAAATACATGAATAAAATGTATAATATAATTAAGAAAGGAGTTGATCATCATAATGAAACGTAAAATAACAGTGAAATTGCAGGAATGGAAGGAACAAACGCAGGGAAGACTTCCACTACTCATTTATGGTGCAAGACAAGTCGGGAAGACATACGAGATGCAGGAATTTGGTTCAACATCTTATAAGAATATGGTGTATGTGAATTTTGAGATAGATGAGCGGATAGGTAATTACTTTGAAGCAGATATCCATGCAGATTCTATCATATCAATTTTGGAAAAATATTATCAGACAAACATTATTCCGGGAGACACGCTTGTTATTTTTGATGAGATTCAAATGTGTGAGAGAGCCTTAACATCTTTAAAATATTTTGCGGAAGAAGCACCGGAATATCATATTATGGCAGCAGGAAGCTTGTTGGGTGTTGCCTTGAACCATGAAAAGTATTCGTTTCCCGTTGGAAAAGTACAAATGTTGACTATGTATCCAATGGATTTGGAAGAGGTGTTGTGGGCAAAGGGAAAGCAATTACTTTCTGATACGATTCGTGAACATTATGAGAGTGACACTCCGTTGGATTCTATACTTCATGAGGAAGCACTACAAGAATTTTATCATTATTGTATAGTGGGTGGAATGCCGGCCGCAGTGAAAGCAGATATTGCGGTTAATAGTACAATGAATGAGACAGAGATTCGATCTATGCTTCTCAATTCATATATTGCAGATATGACGAAGTATGCGGATAAGATAAGTACAATTCGAATATATGAAGCATATGATTCACTTCCGGTTCAGTTGGCAAGGGATTCAAAGAAGTTTCAATACAAATTGATCAGATCAGGAGCAAGAGCATCCCAATATGGAGATGCCATTGACTGGTTGATTCGAGCAGGAATTGTGAATAAATGTATGAAATGTACCCAGGGATTTTATCCGATCATGGCATATCAGGATATTAGTGCATTTAAATTGTATTATAGTGACATGGGTATTATGTCTGCAAAGCTGGGTATGACATTAGAAGCATTGAGCGGTAGAGAGACGGATCATTTCCGGGGTATATTAACGGAAAATTATGTATCTACAGCATTAAAAAGTAATGGATATGACTTATATTATTGGGAATCGGATAATACGGCAGAGGTGGATTTTCTCATACAAAAAGATAGTCATGTCATCCCGATTGAATGTAAAGCAGGAAATCATGTGAAAGCCAAGAGTTTGATGGTTTATAAGGAAAAATATGAACCGGTTTACGCTATTCGTATATCGGCAAGGAATTTCGGATTAGTAAATGGAATCAAATCAGTACCATTATATAGTGTGTTCTGTATTTAAAGCTGGTAAAGCAGATTGCAGACGAAGTCTGGGGATAATAGAAATAGATAGACTGGAATTAAGAAAACAGCACGACGATCCGTTTGGGTTGCCGTGCTGTTTTTCATATCTGCAATAAGGGCAGATCTTTGTGGTCTTTACTTCTACTTCAGGCTTCTTGCCAAATGACATTGCCTTATTGAGAAAAAACTTTAGAAGTGGAAAGTATCTTTCAGTCCTACCCACAACTGGTCTTTGTCGCTTAAGTTAAGTGCGGTTCCGTCGGCTAAATGATATCCCTCACCGGAAGCAGTTCCTTTGTACTCGCCCTCAAGCTGTGGCCATTCGACACCGATCTCCGGATCGTTCCATGCAAGACCGCCCTCGTCACCCGGATGGTAGAAGTCTGTACACTTATAGCAGAATTCGGCGATATCGCTTAATACTAAAAAACCATGTGCAAAGCCTTCCGGAATGTAGAACTGTTTTTTATTCTCTTCGGTTAATTCAACACCGAACCATTTACCGTAGGTTTCTGAGTTGCTTCTAAGATCAACCGCTACATCAAATACGGAACCCTTTACGACACGCACCAACTTGCCCTGTGGGAATTCCTTCTGAAAATGAAGACCACGCAATACACCTTTTGTAGAGCAGGACTGGTTATCCTGTACGAATTCCATTGTCAGTCCGGCTTCTTCCATATCGTTCTTATTATAAGTCTCCATGAAATATCCTCTGGCATCTCCATGCACAGCAGGAGTGATTACGCATAATCCTTCAATGCCACCTGCATTTTTCTCAACTTTAATCTGTCCCATGATACCTATCTCCTTTAAAAATCAATCTCTTTCAAATAACGGCTTAACGCATCCTGCCAGGTCGGTAATGGTGTGAAGCCCTGTTCTGCTAACTTGCTCTTGTCAAGACGGCTGTTGAATGGTCTTGCTGCCTTGGATACCCCGTACTCTTCGGTTGTCACAGGAAGCACCTTCAGGCGGTCTTCGCTGTATTCGGTATGTCCAAGTTCCACTGCCTGGCGGAAGATCTCTTTTGTAAAATCATACCAGCTGATGTATCCACCTTCATTGGTTGCATGATAGAAACCATATTTGTCTGTCTGGATCATATCTACCAGCAGTCTTGCCAGATCGTAAGTATAAGTCGGAGTACCAATCTGATCATTGACTACCTTTAATTCATCATGATTCTTACCAACATTGAGCATTGTCTTGATAAAATTCTTACCGTTTGTACCAAATACCCATGCGATACGGACAATGAAAAACTTGTCCAGGCGGCTTGTGACGGCCTGTTCGCCGGCAAGCTTGGTACTGCCATAGACATTGAGTGGTGCGTAGTCGGTGCAGTCCGGTTTCCAAGGTTCCGTACCCTGACCATTGAATACATAGTCGGTTGAAATGTACATCATAGGAATCTTCAATTCACTGCATACGTTTGCAACGTTCTTCGTACCGCCAAAGTTAATGCCGCGCACTTTGTATCGATTGTCTTCGTCCTCGGCGGCATCAACAGCGGTCCATGCTGCACAGTGAATAATGGCATCCGGCTGTTCAAAAATGATACGAGCCTGTACCGCTTCGGCATCCGTCAGATCGATCGGAATATAGCGCATTGTTGTAACGGCTGTTCCATCATTGGCACCACTGTAAGTATCCGCGATGTCGCTGCCGATACCTTCTATACCGCGTTTTGCTAATTCGTTCATTACGTCGTGGCCTAACTGGCCGGCAACGCCGGTTACTAAAACTTTCATAATCTATCTATCTCCATACATTTTTTCGTAATAATTCTGGTACTCGCCGGAAATGATCGTCTCCCACCATTCCTTGTTGTCAAGATACCACTGGATCGTCTTCTTGATACCGTCTGCAAATTTGGTCTCCGGTAACCAGCCGAGTTCATTGTGGATCTTCGTTGGATCGATCGCATAACGCATATCATGACCTTTTCTGTCGGAAACGTATGTGATGAGGCTTTCCGGTTTGCCAAGCTCTTTACAAATGATCTTAACGATGTCAATGTTCTTCATCTCGTTGTGACCACCGATATTATATACTTCCCCAACGCGTCCTTTGTGGATGATCAGGTCGATTGCTTTACAATGATCTTCTACATATAACCAGTCACGCACATTTTCACCCTTACCGTATACCGGAAGAGGCTTGTCATTTAATGCATTTGCGATCATAAGTGGAATCAGCTTCTCCGGGAAATGATATGGACCGTAGTTGTTAGAACAACGGCTGATCGTTACAGGCAAACCATAAGTTCTGTGGTAAGCGAGAACTAATAAGTCGGCGCCGGCTTTTGATGAGCTGTAAGGGCTGCTTGTGTGGATCGGAGTCTCCTCTGTAAAGAAAAGATCTGGTCTGTCAAGTGGAAGATCGCCATATACCTCATCGGTAGATACCTGATGATAACGGGTAATGCCGTATTTTCTACATGCATCCATGAGTACAGCAGTTCCCTTGATGTTTGTATCAAGGAATACTTCCGGATTCTCGATGGAACGGTCAACGTGGCTCTCTGCTGCAAAGTTGACAACGATGTCCGGGTGCTCTTCTTCGAATAATTTGTAAACTGCTTCACGGTCTGTGATGCTTTCTTTTACAAAACGGAAATTCGGATTGTCCATAACCGGTGCAAGTGTGGAAAGGTTACCTGCGTAGGTTAAACAGTCTAAGCAAACGATCCGATAGTCAGGATACTTGTCTAACATGTGAAAAATAAAGTTACTTCCGATAAATCCGGCTCCGCCGGTTACAATAATTGTCATAATATAATCTCCTTTTCAATTAAAAATTAGTGTAATACGTCTAAATATTTGCCATCTAATACATCTTTCAGATACTGTCCGTACTGATTCTTCTTCAATAATTCATATACTTCTAACACATCCTCTTTGGTGATCCATCCGTTCAGGTATGCGATCTCTTCAAGGCATGCAATCTTACGGTGCTGATGGCTCTCCATGGTCTTAACGAAGTTCGTTGCTTCTACAAGACTTTCGTGTGTTCCGGTGTCTAACCAGGTGAATCCCTGACCGAGCAGCTCCACATTCAGGTTTCCCTTTTCAAGATAAATGCGGTTCAGATCCGTGATCTCTAATTCACCACGGGCACTTGGCTTCAGATTTCTGGCATATTCTACAACCTTATTGTCATAGAAATAAAGTCCGGTTACGCAGTAGTTGCTCTTTGGATGTTCCGGTTTCTCCTCAATGGAGATTGCCTTACCTTCGGAATCAAACTCTACAATACCAAAACGCTCCGGATCATCGACATAATAACCGAATACTGTTGCGCCCTTGCCGCTTTCCGCATTCTCTACTGCTGCTTTCAAACGTTTCTTCAGACCATGTCCGGCAAAAATGTTATCGCCCAATACCATTGCAACCGTGTCGTTGCCAATGAATTCTTCTCCGATAACAAATGCCTGAGCAAGTCCGTCCGGGCTTGGCTGAACGGCATAAGATAAGGAAACACCGAATTGATGTCCATCGCCGAGAAGCTCCTTGAAACGTGGTGTATCCTGTGGAGTAGAAATGATCAATATATCACGAATGCCGGCATTCATTAAGACAGACATCGGATAATAGATCATCGGTTTGTCATAGATTGGTAATAATTGCTTCGAAGTTACCATGGTCAGTGGATAAAGGCGTGTGCCGGATCCACCTGCTAAAATAATACCTTTCATAATAATACCTCCATATTATAGATTGTATGTTGAAAAATTATGTCGTTATCTAAGGGATAACTGCATTATATAGGGTGACGCAACGTAACCTGCAAGAGGTAAATTTATATTTGTTGTCAAATAATTATGTCTAAACTTTGAAAATTTTGTGAAGATTTGCTTGTATATATTTAGTCATTGTGCTAAAATTACCACTGTATATATATATAATTTTCCTAAAACAAAAGGAAGAGAGAAGGAGGAAGATAATTTATGAAGAAATTTGGACAAGCAGTGAAAACTGTAGCGGCTGCTATGGCATTCTGTTTTGTTGGTATGCTGAGTATTTCTGCAAATGCAGCATATTACCAAAAAGGTGTTACATATGTAGATCCACAAACCAACTCAAAAGGACAGTATTATTCTGTCTTGAAGCAACGTATGGCAACATACAGTGACATGACTCTTCATGTTGTATACCCAAAGGGAGAGGCATTAAGTGTATCAACAAGTAAGAAGGCATTGAGTGCAGCAATTGTATCTCAGGATCTGGAAAATCCAGGTTCGGATTCCGTGAAAATGTACGTTGCAGGACCGAATGTACCGGGTTATAACGTGAAAGAGACAGGTGCATATTATGTACCAAAAAATGCTGGTAATTATGATGATGATGATGATTTCTGGCTTATGAAAAAAGATGAGACAGGTAATTACTATATTGAGAAATTCTTTACCGGAAGTCCTTATAAGAAGATCTATCGTACACCGACCTATGTAACACAGGAGATAGAGGATGCATATACGGTTGAGGAAACATATACAAAGTATGATGGAACTACAGGAACACGTACAAAAACATATAATTTGTATAATGATGGACGTGGAAAGGGCTGGTATTATGAAAAGAATTGGGCAGCCGGACAGAATAATTACCAAAAGGTAGATGCAAGTGATTACGAGTATTCAAAGGCCGATATTCAGTTAGATTCCACAAAGAAGGGAAATTATTCCGTTAAGATCAAGGTTGGAAGCAAGACAACAACAGTTAAGGTGTATGTAACAGACAATACAACTCCGGTTTCTCAGATGAAATTAGGAAAGTCTGTTTTGCAGAAGGTAAGCAGAAAAGCAAGCAGCAAATCGATTACAGAGGCTGAACAGAGTAATTTCTATGTAAGCAGTAAAGTGAAATCCGGAAAGTTAAAGCTTTCTGCTACCAAAGGCTACAAGATTACAGGTATGGTAGTTGCATATGTGAATAAGGATGGCAAGGCTGTCTATAAGAAAGTGAAGAACGGCAAGAAGATTACATTGTCTCAGGCATTAGCATATAGAAGTACTTCTACAAGGGGATATTATAATAAGGATTCTAAGAAACGTACACAGATTTTTGTATCTTACAAAGATTCTTATACCGGATACAGTGTGACATATGCACCGGTTAAAAAGGGTGGATTAAGCAAGATCAAGAGAACAATTAAGTTCACCGGTGATTCTACGAAATACGTTGACTATTTAACATATGGCAGTGACGATTCTACCAATATTTATGCATATTAATCTGTATAGGAAAGGAGTAAGGATATGAATATGTTTAAGAAATTCAAGAACTCAGTTCTTGTAGCGGCAACAATGTTTGTACTTGGTGCAGTGGCATTTTCCGGAATCTCCGTAGATGCGGCTACCATTACAAAGAAACCGACGGTTAATTCAAAACAGACTGTTGCAATTGGAGATACCACATATGTAAACACCGTCTCTAATTTCAAGATTAACGGAAAGTCATATAAGAAATATAAGAAAAAGATAAAGGTTGTTCAGACTTATAATGATCCAAGCTATTGGACTAATGAGGGAACAAAGACGAACTATATTGATAATGAATTTATCAGCGATACGGAAAAATACAAGCAGAGTCAGGAAAATGACAAATATATCAGCGCACAAAGCTATGATATCAAATTCCTAAAAGCAGGAACCTATACAATCTCTTATGATGAATATTCAGAAGGAGATTCAAAGACCGTTGATAATGCGGATAACGTTTCCTCTACAACGACAAGTGAGTTGATTAAGACAACTTATAAGTTTACCTATAAAGTTGTTCCAACTACAAATCCGTTGAAGGTATTTGCATTAGGTAAGACAAAGTATACATATACCACAAAGAACAGCGGTAACAAAGTCAACACCAAGACAGTTATTAAGAACAAGTTCTTAAAAGGCAACAGTGGTAAGCTTTCTATGAAGGCTAGCAGCAAGAACTATGCTGTTACAAGTGCATTTGTTGTATCTTATGATGCACAGGGTAAGGTTGTTGTTACTGCATCCGGCAATGGCAAGAAAGTAAACTATGGTAAATACAAGAAACAGGGTCAGAGCGTATATGCAAAGACCAAAGTGGATGCAAATGGTAACGTAATCTATAAGAAAGACGCAGCAGGTAAGGATACATATGATGTAGATTATGATGTTGTAACAACCGGCAAGTATGCGTCTAAGTATAAACCAACTACAGTTTATTATGGATACAGAGACAAATTTACCGGAGCTTCTGTAACCTTTTCTGTTTACAACAAGACTGTATATGTTCGAGAAAAAGATGACAAGAATCAGGCTTATTATGTGAAAGATGCAGAAGGCAAACCCGTTAAGGACGCAGATGGTCGTTTGCAGTATGCAACCAAAGCTGTTACTGCAACCGTTATTAAAAAGGTTTATAAGGAAAGAGGCAAATTAGACAGTGCTTATAACACCTATGATGTTGTTAGTGAATGTGTAGTTCTTCCGGGACAGGATGATTTATATGAAAGCGAGACATACTATTTAGATGAGAAATCTGCTAAACGTGCTGAGAATAGAATGTATAGTGGTAATTGGGCTGTTGTGTCAAAAGCAGGTATTGCAAAATATCAGTATATAACAATGGCTAATGGTTGTATTGAGAAATATGATAATCCGGTATATTACAGAAGATTGTATAATGCGAAATATGCAGGTTCATGGCAGCCGGTGGATATTAACGATAATTATAGCCATGACTCTAGTGCTTCAGACTTTACAATTGATCCGGCAACAGGAAACAAAACTGTAACAGCTAAGTACCGTTGGGTAGAGTCAACAGATAATCAGGGTAAGAAAACAGAGATTGTTGATCTGCATAAGGTTTCTTTATCTAGCAGATGCTATAATGTTTATGACCTTTACAAGAAATAATTCATTGATTCTCGAATAGAGATAGGATGACTCCCCCGGTGGTGATCAGTATAAGATCATCATCGGGGGATTTTTCTATGCAGACAATTATGACCGGAATGTACATCATTATGTATATTTGGTCAAATTTATGTACAAAATCAGTGCAATTATGACCATTACAGTCATAAAGTACACGTTTTTTAGTCATAATTATGACCGAAAAATCCGTAAAATAAGCAGATTGGGTACTTTTGGTCATAATTGTAGACAACGTTCTTTTTCTGTGCTATGATGCCCGTACGTTCGAACGAAAATTACATAGAACGGAGGACTGATATGTCTAACACGAAAGAAACATCTGACGTTACCTTTCCGCTCTGGGACGAGATCGCCAAGGTATTTGTCCTGACCATGTCGGAGCAGTTGTTTCCGCTGATCGAGGAAGTGTATGGGATCCATTATCCATACGGCACACCGGTTGTGTTCCTGTCAACAGAACAGCCTGTATTTCCGGAGGGAACAGAAGGCGCACTCAGCTCACAGCTGATGGATCTGTCTGTGTTGATCAACGGAACCGACTACTATCACATCGAATGTCAGATGAAAAATGATCACCAGATGGTGATCCGAATGATCTCTTATGATCTGCATTTTGCCATGCAGCACTGTACCGAAGAAGATACCGCTGCCGGTGAAATGATCCTTTATTTTCCACGTTCCGTGGTACTATACCCCGAGAAGAATAATGCCATACCGGATCGCTTACGGTGTAAGATCATCTTTCAGGATGAAAGTGAACACATCTATCAGATCCCGACTGTACGGATACAGGATTATTCGTTAGAGGAGATCCGCAAGAAACATCTGCTGCTGTTCATTCCGTATGTACTGCTCCGGTTACGACCGCAGCTGCGGTCGCAGGGCAAAGTAAATGAAGAAGAATTGACATCTATTGTTGAGTCCGTTATATTAATCTTAGAAGAAGAAAAACGTGCTGGAAACATCACAGAGAATCAGGAACGCGATATCCTCGATCTGTTCCGGCGGGCTTCGAAGCAGTTATTTAAGAATCATCCACGATATCACAGGGAGGTTATGAATATGACGGAACCGAAGATCAAGACGTTATCAATGCAGTTGGCGGAATTGAATACCGCGTTGGCAGAAAGGGACTCTGCATTGGCGGAAAAAGATACTGTTCTAGCGGAAAAAGACAGGGAAATTACAGAACTTATCAAAATCAAAAACACGGTATCAGAAAAAGATGCCGAAATTGCTGCACTAAAGGAGAAGTTAGCAGCACTTACATCATCATGACATTGAAATAATGTACCATAACCCGGGATAGTATTCGTGACACAACACGGCTATTCTGGGTTTTGTTTGTCGCACACAAATATTCCGGCATTTTTTGTAATGGAAAAGCCTTTGCCTTTTTGGGTTTTCTTTGTTACAAATGCGTGAAAGTCCTTGTATCGGTCTAAGATATATTGGTTTTGGTTGCCATGGCAGGACAGGATATACTCAATCAAAGGTTCTGCTTCGGTAACTAATAAACCATCTTCATAAATGTGCATTTGAATATGTGAGAAATAAGGTGCAAGCAGCGAAGCACCATTTTCCAGACCAAAGCGTTCATAGAGTTTGTCGGCAGATAATGTAATCTGCGGGTTGAATTTCTGCACCAGATCGGTGATCTCCTGCATGTGTGAGGCTCCATATGTGCTGCAAATAAATTGACCACCCGGTTTCAACACGCGCCGGATTTCATCTAATACCATAGGCAGGTCCTTACAATAGAAGAGAACATGGTTTGCAATGATCCGGTCAAATGTATTGTTTTCGTAAGGAATGGTATGACAATCAAAAGCATTGAACCGGAAACGTGCAGGGGTTGTAACAGTTACGTTCTGCTCCAGAGAAGATATCTCACGCCGTGTGTCACGGAGCATACCTTCTGAAATATCATTTAAAATGATAGAACAATGTTGTGGTATCTTAGAAAAATTCTCCTTCCACAGGGCACCATTGCCGCACCCCAATTCTAAAATGTGCATGGAATCGGTTATATGGCACTGTTCGTAGATCCACGGAAACCATCCCTGCTTATTGATCGTATAAAGTTTGTGCAGACGGATTCTGGCGGATATATTGGTTGCGTTCTGATATTGGGCTTTCAGTGTATTTTCCATACCGGTCAGATGAATCAGATTAAGCATCTGACTCCAATTAATCTCCTGATTGTTATCAATGGCATCGGTAGTGTCTTCGATTGCTCTGGCAACCAACTGCATTTGTTCAATGCGGTCTTTGACAAGTTTGAGCTGCAAATTCAAGGAATTGCGCAACATATGGTAGTCCGGATCGCCAATCGTCATATCGCGGATGTCATCTAAGGAAAATCCCAGATATTTTAATAGAAGAATCTGCTGCAAACGGGCAAAATCCTCGTCGGTGTAGAATCGGGCACCGGAATCATTCACATAGGATGGTTTTAATATATTCTGTTTGTCGTAGTAGCGTATCGTCCGGACGGTGATGTGCGCCATCTTGGCAAATTCACCGGATGTATAATAGCCTGGAAGTTTCATATTGGTATTCCTCACATAATGGTAAATAAAAGCTGCGTTAAAATCATTTTGTTAGCTTAAGGTATAGTATAGCATGAAATAGATTGAATTTATAGAAAGAATATGATGAAAGAGAGATACAAAGTATGTGAAGAATCTGAATAGCATATTGTATGATATATTAAGGTATTGTAGAATACAAAAGGTTATGCTATAATGCCATTGATTTTATAAAACGATTCTAAGTTCTGTTGCATATGCAACAGCTAAGAGGGAAACAGGTGTGAGTCCTGTACAGTCGTGCTACTGTAAGTGTGTAGTTTTGCTCCATATCCATTGCAGAATTGTGAGAAGGCGGAGACAAGACGTTACTGCATAAGTCAGGAGACCTGCTTAGAGTTACTTCCATTTTCACACGTAATTGTAAATGGCAGATATACTAATTTCTGTGAATACAATGGGTGAATTGTATTCTTTTTCGTTTTATGAAAGCAAATTATCCTTTGATTTGCGTTTCATCTAAGCCGAAGGTGTATTAAAGTCGGCTTTCTATGTGCGCTTTCCATATATGATTACAATAACAAATACTTAGGAGGACTAATAATGAAAAGTTGGTTTAAGAAACAAATGGCAGTTTTGTTGACATTGGTTCTGGCTTTTTCTGTTACCATTCCGGTATCAGCAGAAGGTACAGATGAGAGTGTACAGACTGTAACAGTAACATTGTCAGGACAGGCGGGCGGAGTATTTTTGCAAATGCCTAAGGAATGTGAAATTTCTTCTGACGAGGCAGAGAATTATGGTTTTACAGATACAACAGGTGGAGTCACAACATTAGATGCACTTGTATATTTACACGAGTTGGTATTTGGAACTGCTTTTACAAAAGATAGTAAAGATGAAATTTTAGTTGTTGATAAAGATGGTGGAATTACAAAAATATTTGGGGAAAAAACACAAAATTGTGGTTTTTCAGTAAATGGAGTATCTCCGAATGACGGTGTGTTACAGAGTGGGGGGTATTATACTGGTTATACTGTTTCGAAAGCATTGCTTAAGAATAATGATAATGTTGAATTTCACACTTATCAAGATTCTTGGGGAATAGACTATTATTCATGGTTTGAGCAGGACGGAAAGAGGATAGATTTTGTTCAAACGGAGGAAAACAAAAACCTTAATTTATGCTTAAAGGGATATAGCATTGGATGGTATGGCTGTAATCCAATTGATGACATTCAGGATAAATACACAAAGACAATAGCGGATGCACAATTAACTTTATTAGATGAAAATGGAAATCCAACAGATATACCAAAGGCTGTTACTGATGAAAATGGAAATGTAACAATTACAGGGTTAAAGAAAGGCAGTTATATATTATCAGCATATGTTGATGATGAGGAGGCACCTATACCTATTTTATTGCCGATTTGTAAAATAGAAGTTGTTCCTAACATTAAAGATAATATTGCGACAAGATACATGGATACAACGGATCCTTGGAAGATTATAGAGATGGCAGCATATGGTCAGAAGGACAAATTAGCTAATAAAGATAACTATATTGCTTCTGCAAAGAAAACGATAAGTGAAAATGGGACAGTTACAGAAACCGAAAAGGCAATTATTGCATTGAGTGCATTGGGTTATGATGTTAGTGCTTTAAATATTGATGAAAAAGAAGTAAATGGAATCTCGAAATTGTTTGAGACGGGATTAAATGGTGCAAAAGAGTATGTGTTCGGTATAAATGCGGTTGATTCAGGTAAATATTGCATTCCAAGTGGAACAGATTATACTAGAGAAAAATTAGTAAGTGAATTGTTAAAATTGCAGGAGAACGGTGGATGGTCATGGAGTGCCAATAATATAGATACAACAGCAATGGCATTAACTGCATTAGCTCCATATTATCTTGCAGATAACGCAGAAGAGGCAGAACTGACAGAAGTAACCTATAAGAATGTAAAAACAGCAGTGGATGCAGCGGTTGATATGTTATCTACAAAACAGGGAAGTAATGGTTCTTATGGAAATGCGAATACAGATGCAATGGTAATTGTAGCACTTTCCAGTCTGGGTATTGATGCGAATAAGGATTCCCGTTTTGTAAAAGATGGAAATGGTTTATATGATGGAATGCTTCAATATATGATGGAAGATTATTCCGGTTTTTGGTACGATACGAATACAGAGGTTAATGATTTTGCTACAGAACAGGCATTTCGTGCATTGGTTGCATATTCTAAGATGAAAGAAAGTGGAAATCCATACAATGTATATATGTTTGGAGCATTAGATCCTTCTGTATCAAGAGTAAAATTAAATGTGAGCAGTAAGGAAATGACAGTTGGAGATACATTTACATTACAGACTCAGGTATTACCGGAGATTGCAACAAACAAAGAGGTAACTTATGAGACATCGGATGCAACGGTAGCAGAAGTTTCAGAAAAGGGTGTTGTTACAGCAAAGAAGGCAGGAACGGCAACAATTAAAGTTATTTCTAAGGAAGACAACACAAGAACAGCAACCTGCGAAATCGTAGTGAAGGATAAGAAGGTTGAGCCGACTCCAAATCCTGACGATAAGAAGGATGATAAGACCGAGGCGACAACCGAGGCAACTACGGAAGCTACAACTGAGACTACGACAGAAGCACCTGCCAAGGTAAATTACAACAAGATTCCGTTACAGACAGGTAAGAAAACCAATGTGATCCAGATCAATGGCGGAAAGACCAAGATTAAGAAAGCTACAGTAAGCAATAAGAAGATTGTTTCGGTTACTGTTAAGAATGGAAAGTTACAGATCAAGGCAAAGAAGAAGGGTAAGGCAGTTATTACCATTACCGATGAGAATGGTCAGGTATCCAAAGTAACAGTTGAGGTTAAGAAATCGGTACCACTTAAGAAGTTATCTTTAAATAAGAAGAAAGTAACATTAAAAGTGAACCAGAAGGAGAAACTCGTTGTTACAAAGAATCCGGTAACGGCTGTTACGAAACTGAAATGGTCGACAAGTGACAAGAAGATTGCTACCGTTGATCAGAACGGAAAAGTAAAGGCAAAGAAAAAAGGAAAAGTAACGATTACGGTAAAGGCATCAAATGGTAAGAAAGCCAGATGTAAAGTAACAGTTAAATAATCATAACTGGAAAGGTTGCCAGGTTATAGGATAGATTTGGCAGCCTTTCTTGTATTAGAAAATGTTGGATGATTTTGTATAGTATCCGTACAAGGTGACGGGGAAGAAAGGAAGAAGAATGAGACAAGAAAAGAAAAGAGTGTTCTCCTGGTTGATGATGCTTGCGATGGTATTTAGTTTCATTTTGCCGGGGAATCAGTTTAATGTACAGGCAGAAGATATACTTACTGTAAATGCAGATGGCTATTATGAGTTAGGCAGTGCAGATGATATGTTGGCATTTGCACAGAAGGTAAATGCAGGAGAAAAGGAATTAAATGCCGTACTTACGAATGATATTGATATGGCAGGAAAGACTTGGACTCCTATTACAGAATATGCAGGTACTTTTGATGGTCAGAATCATAAGATCAAGAATCTTACTTTTGACTCAACGGATCAAAATCAAGGTATTTTTGGAACCAATATCGGAACGATTGAGAATATTGCTGATATTACCGGAACTTATACGGAAAATCATGCGAATATCGGGGGACTTACAGCAATTAATAAAGGAAAAGTTGTTAATTGTCATAGTAGTGTGAAGATTATCTGTAATAAGAATGGAGGTTATGTTGGCGGAGTAGTAGGATATAATATAACAGATACTGCACTTGTAGAGAAATGTTCGTTTGAGGGAACCATTACGATTCCGGCAGACAGTACAGTATCTAGTGCATATATAGGCGGTGTTGTAGGGCGTCAACGGACGGGAAAACCATATATCATTGGATGCGTGAATCGTGGAACGATAATGAATGAGAATTCAAAATGGATGTATATAGGTGGTATTGCAGGATATGCAGATGGTGGGAATATCTGGTTCTCTTATAACGAGGGAACTTTACAGGCGGCTTCAACCGAAACCTATATTAGTGGTATTGCGTATAGCGCAAAGCCGTATAATTGTTATTCGGTGGGAACATTGAAAGGTGGAAAATGTTATCAAATCGCACCATTATTTGGAACAAATAACTATTATTTATCAGATGCTGAGGAACAAGGTGCACGGACAGATGAGGAATTCAAAAAGAATTCTATGGTCAATGCGTTGAATGCATTAACTACATCTATGAAGAGTCTTGTTCCGGCGGATTGCATGTTTGAGCAATCGAATGGTTACCCTGCATTAGTATGGGAAGGAAAAGGTATAGAGGTAACTCCTGTTGCAGTAAAGAGTGCGACAATTAGTGGTGATGCATTGTCTGGTGTTACATTAGCAGCTGCTATTACAGGTGAGAATGATAAAGAACCAACGAGTGTCAGTTATCAGTGGCAGGTATCGAGTGAAGAAGGTTATGAGGATATTGCAGATGCGGTATATCCAACATTTGCGTTGCCGGATACAGAAGCATATGTGGGAAAACAGCTTCGTGTTGTAGTAACAGGTGGAAATGATTCCAAGGTGGTATCTGAACCAACATCGGTAATTGGTAAGTCAGATAAGCTTCGTGTAACAGAAGATAAAGCAGAACTGCAATCATTTGCTTCACCAATTCTGGAAAACTGTCAACTTACATTGCCGGATTACGGAAGTAATGGATCTACTATTACATGGGAAAGTAATAAGCCGGAAGTTATCTCTAACGAAGGAAACGTAATATTGCCTGCAGCAGATAAGGTATCTGTGAGTTTAAAAGCGACAATCACTTATAATGAGACAACAGATACAAAAACATTTTCTGTACAGGTGCAGTCCGTAGATTATCAGGATGCATTGGCAGATAGTAATGCAATAGAATTTGCATCAAAGACGATCTATGAAGCACAGACATTGGATTTGCCAATAAAAGGTAAAAATGGAAGTGAAATTACATGGACGAGTAATAAGACAGATTATATTACCAATGAAGGAGTAGTTACATTACCGGCAACAGGAACACAGAGCGTTAAACTAACAGCTACCATTACAAAAAATGAAACCAATGTTACGAATACATTCTGGCTAACTGTATATTCTACGGATAAGGGAAATGTTACTCGGGATAAAGACGAGTTATCAATTCAGACAGATGTTAGAGAGGCTGGCAAGATAGAACTTCCGACACAGGGTAAGCATGGCAGTACGATCACATGGACAAGTAATAATGAAGATGTGATTGCAAATGATGGAACGATAACACTTCCGGAAAGTGGTGTTGTTTCCGTTACTTTGAAAGCATCTATTGTGTCAAATGAAACAACTGCTACGAAAAGTTTTACAGTCAAAGTATGCTCAAAGGAATCTCAGACCAAACAGGTCAATGTAACATTTACACTAGTGGGTGATGATGTGCATGGAGCTAATCCACATAAGGCATTTTATAAGTGGATTGACGGATATAAAACATCTTATACAGAAGCGGATCAAAAGACAGCATTAAATTTAATTGATGATGCTTTTAATGAGTATGGATTCCAGCGTACAGGTAGTAATTCTTATCTGACCGGGGTCATCACACCGGATGGAGTAACTCTTGCACAGTTTATGAATGGATCAGGTTCCGGCTGGATGTACATGGTAAATGGAAAAATTCCGAATTTTGGAATGTTTGGGTATAAGCTTTCGGACGGAGACGAAGTTAAATTATATTATGTGCACAGTCATCAGGAAGTAAATGCAGATCCGATTGATACTCCGGTACAGACGATCACGTTAGATACAACAGAAAAGGTATTAACTATTGAAAAACAATTACAACTCTCTGCCACCGTTAAACCATCCTACGCAGCAAATAAAAATATTGTCTGGACATCCTCAAATGAGAAGGTTGCTACAGTTGATGAGAATGGTATTGTAACAGCGAAAGCGAATGGTAAGGCGGTCATTTCTGCGACTGCACAGGATGGAAATGGAGCGAAAGCCGAGTGTACGGTAGAAGTTCAGAATCCTTTAGAACCGGTAATTCAGTATCTCCGTAATACTGCTGTAACAGAACCTACTGTTGGTTCTACAGGTGGTGAATGGGCTGTATTATCACTGGCAAGACATAATGTGAAGGATGTTGCGTGGTATCACCATTATTATGATCAGGTAGTGAATAAAATAAAAGGTAAGGGAAATAAGCTCAGTAATACCAAATCAACAGACAATTCCAGAGTGGTGATTGCATTAACAGCAATTGGTGCGGATCCTACAAACATAAATGGAGAGAATCTGTTGCAGCCATTAGCGGATTATGATTATGTGGTAAAACAGGGTATCAATGGTGCAACATATGCATTGATCGCATTAGATACTGCAAATTATAGCATTCCACAGGTGAATGGTGTAGATGAGGTAACAACAAGAGAAAAATTGATTCAGTTCATCTTAGGTAGAGAGATTAAGGATGGCGGCTGGGCCTTTGGAGAAGTTGATGAGAGTACGACACCGGATGTTGACATGACGGCGATGGTTATTCAGGCTTTAGCACCGTACTATAAAACAGATGAAAAAGTAAGAGAAAGTGTTGACCGCGGAATTCAGGTTCTATCTGATTTGCAGGGAGACAATGGCGGCTATGCTAAGACAAGTATAGGAACAAGTGACACTGATCGGTCGAGTGAGTCGATCGCACAGGTAATCTGCGCATTATCCGCATTGGGAATTGATGCACAGTCGGACGAACGTTTTATTAAGAATGATCATTCTTTATTAGAAGCATTCCTTACATTTTATGATGATAAGACCGGCGGATTCAAACATCAACAGACAAATGAGGAGCCTGATTTAATGGCATCAGAGCAGGCTGCCTACACATTGGTAGCATATGATCGTTTGCAGAATGGACAAAGTGGCTTGTATGAGATGTCAGATGCACAATGCATGTATATTTGTGCAGATAACGAGCATAAATGGGATTCCGGAAAAGTGACAAAACCGGCTACAGAGCTTGAAAAGGGAATCAGGACATTTACATGTACGGTATGTGGAACAACAAAGGAAGAAGAGATTCCACAGGTTGTGAAGAAGGATGATCCGACCGAGGCAACCACAGAAGTAACTACCGAGGCTACAACAGAAGCACCTGCCAAGGTGAATTACAGCAAGATTCCGTTACAGACAGGTAAGAAAACCAATGTGATCCAGATCAATGGAGGAAAGACCAAGATTAAGAAAGCCAAGGTAAATAATAAGAAGATTGTTTCGGTTACTGTTAAGAATGGAAAGCTACAGATCAAGGCAAAGAAGAAGGGTAAGGCAGTTATCACCATTACCGATGAGAATGGTCGGGTATCCAAAGTAACAGTTGAGGTTAAGAAATCTGTTCCACTTAAGAAGTTATCTTTGAATAAGAAGAAGGTAACATTAAAAGTGAACCAGAAGGAAAAACTCGTTGTTACAAAGAATCCGGTAACGGCTGTTACGAAACTGAAATGGTCGACAAGTGACAAGAAGATTGCTACCGTTGATCAGAACGGAAAAGTAAAGGCAAAGAAAAAAGGAAAAGTAACGATTACGGTAAAGGCATCAAATGGTAAGAAAGCCAGATGTAAAGTAACAGTAAAATAATCTGAATTTTAAGGGGCTGCTAAGTTGTTCGATTTAGCAGCCCATGTTATACTGAGGAAAGATTTGTATAGGATAGGAAGAAGGTGATCTCATGAAATGGAAGAAAATTGCGGGTGCCCTGTTTGTTGCAATCCTTTTGGTATTTGCATTCTGGTATGGTGGAAATGGAATTGATAACCGGGGCTTTTCAATCGAAACGACAGAAAATACAGGGATATCAGACAATGTTCCGGAATCCAACACTTCCAATACAGCCGGGGTACAGAGCGGACAGAAGTCACAGAATACTGCATCCGGGCAATCTGCGGACAAGAAAGAGAAAAAGGGGAATATCTTCCAACAATTGTTCATGAAGATCAGTCATAAGGGATCTTCCAGTACATCGCAGAATGGACAGAATAGCCGTAAAGCGCAGAAAAATGCACAAAAAGCGGTTAAGAAAGCTTCAAAAGACAAGAAAAATACAAAGCAGACTTCGAAGTCGAATAGCAATCAGAACGCGGCAACATCGGGTGGCAGGGATTTGGCAACAGCAGCCAATGCTTCCACACAGACGGATTCGTCCAAAGAAGATCAGACGCAGCAGGCAACAACAGAGAAGCCGACAACGGAAAAGACAACAGAGAATACGGCAGATATGATAAGATGTACGATCAGTATATCTTGTAGCACGTTGTTAAATAATATGGACAAGTTAGCAGAGAAGAAACATTCTCTTGTTCCCCAAGACGGATATCTGTTAGCAGCCACTACGGTTAAGGTGAAAAAGGGAGGCACTGTGTTTGATGTGCTGCAAAAAGTAACAAAAGATAATAATATTCAGCTTGAATTTAATTATACACCGGCATATAAGAATTATTATATCGAAGGAATTGGAAATTTATATGAGTTTGACGGTGGAGAATTGTCCGGCTGGATGTATTGTGTAAATGGAACATTTCCGGGAGTAGGATGTTCTTCCTATAAGGTGAAGGATGGGGATGAGATCCGCTGGGTATACACCTGCAATCTGGGTAAGGATGTCGGAGGATATTTCAAAGAGTAGGAGGTCGCACATGAACCGTTTGCATCCGGTGGTCAATTTCATATATTTTGCAGTTGTACTCGGATGTAGTATGATGTTGATGCATCCGGTATGTCTGGCAATCAGTTTTGTGGCAGCGTTTTGCTATACGATTCAGATGTTTGGATATCGCAATGCACGGAAGGGATTGTGCGGCATGGCAGGCGTGATGGTAGTAGCAGCGATATTGAATCCTGCATTTAGTCATCAGGGAGTGACGACAATCTGCTATCTTCCAGGTGGCAATGCACTGACATTAGAATCCATCTGTTATGGAATTGCGGCAGCATTTATGCTGGGGGCAACTCTGATGTGGTTTCGGTGCATCAGTGAAATATTAACTGCGGATAAGATTGTGTATCTGTTTGGAAAAGTGTTTCCCGTTCTTTCCATGATCCTTTCGATGGTGCTTGGATTTATTCCGAAAATGCAGAGAAAGCTAAAGGAGATCCGGTGTACGGAGAATGCAAGAGAAAAAGGATGGACGCAGGAAGACTATCCGGAAAAAGGCTGGATCAGAACGAAGATACATCGCGTTCATAGGGGGATTCAGAATGTGTCGTTGTTGATCACCTGGGCACTTCAGGATTCCGTTGACATGGCGGACAGCATGAAAGGGCGGGGATATGGGTTGCCGGGCAGAACGGCATATACAACATTTCGATTTACAAAGTGGGATCGGATGGTATTGTCGGGGATTCTGGTAATGTTTGTATATATTGTGATCGGTGGGCTACAGGGCGGCTTGGAATGGGAATATTATCCGGTGACAGGCGGCAGAGGAATGAATCTTTATTCCGTGAGTTTGTATGTGGTGTATGGATTGATGTGTTTTCTTCCGGTTGGCATAGAACTTAGGGAGAGATTAACGTATTCGCAGGGACGTGTAAGAGCCTGATGTATATAAGGAGTTTTGTATGGAGCAGATTCGAATCGAACATCTGACATTTTCATATAGAAAGGGAGATATTTTTAGTTTAAATGATATCTCAACTGTGGTGGATAAGGGACAATTTGTGCTGATCATTGGGGAATCCGGATGCGGTAAGACAACATTGCTGCGGCACTTGAAAGTGGACTATCTTCCGGCGGGTGTGCGAAGTGAGAATACACGCATATATTTAAATGGAACAAGAATTGAGCAATTATCGCAGCGGGAGAGTGCAGGAATTGTTGGATATGTGCGGCAGAATCCGGAGTCTGCACAGGTGATGGATCGTGTATGGCATGAATTGGCATTTGGATTGGAAAGTCTCGGATATACACAGGAAGTAATGCAGCGAAAAGTTGCGGAGATGGTCGCATTTTTTGGATTAGAGGGAATCTATGAGGAGAAATTGTGTAATCTGTCCGGCGGACAGAAACAATTGGTCAATCTGGCGGCAGTTATGGTGATGGAACCGGAAGTGCTGGTATTGGATGAACCGACCAGCCAGCTGGATCCGGTTGCGGCTGCCGAATTCTTTCATATCGTAGAACGTATCCACCGGGAACTCGGAACAACGATCATTATGACGGAACATCGATTAGAGGATGTATATTCGATGTGTGACCGTGTCTGGCTGATGAGCGATGGACGAGTAGAATGTGAGGGTACACCTGAGCAGATTGCAACGTATTTGTTGGACCGGAAACATGTAATGTATAGTGCACTGCCATCCGCTGCCAGAATTTATCTACAGTTAAGAAGTGGAAAAGATGTACCGTTGACTGTCCGGGAAGGAAGAATCCGGCTTGAGCAGATACTTGCGGAATCTGGGAGGAATATGCAAAGTCCTGACGCAACTGCGGATACGGCACAGGAGAATCTCGGCATAGAACGTACGGAGAAGAATGTACAGCAGATGAGTGATCGGGAGAACGGGCGAAGACCACAGAAAATGCAGACCGCATTTTGTGCGGATGAATTATGGTTCCGGTATGAACGTCAGGGAAAAGATATTCTAAAGGCATGCAGTTTTTCTCCGGAAAAGGGCAGTGTCACAGCTATTATGGGCGGAAATGGAACCGGTAAATCTACATTGCTTCATGTGCTGGCAGGACATTATGAGGCTTTGCGGGGCAGGATCCGAAAACCGACAGGAACAGTAGCAATGCTTCCGCAGAATCCGCAGACATTGTTTGCACAGGATACGGTGTGGGAAGAGTTGTGTGTCAGTGCAGGTCTGGAAAAGCAATTTTGCAACACGGAAAGTCCGGTTTTGCAGGATGTGATCCGGGAATGGGATTTACAGTCAATATTAGAGCAGCATCCATTTGATCTGTCAGGTGGGCAGATGCAGAAATTAGGAATTGCAAAACTGATGCTTGCAGATTATGACATTTTATTATTGGACGAACCGGGAAAAGGCATGGATCATGGAGCAAAATGTGAGATGGGACGGAAGCTGCAACGTCTGGCAACACAAGGCAAAACAATTGTACTGGTAAGTCATGATGTGGAGTTTTGTGCAAAATATACGCAGTGGTGTGGATTGTTTTTTGACGGGCATATTGTGTCGATGATGGATACCAGATCATTTTTCCTGCAAAATGTGTTCTATACAACAGCAGTTGTACGAATGTGCCGTAATCTGATCGATAATGTGGTGACAGTGGAAGAGGTAGAGCAATATTTTGGGAAAGATGAGGATCCGGTAGAGCCGGAAGATAGCAATATGCCGAAAGACATAGATGATAAGAGCGGAACTTCATCAGAGAACGGAGATTGCACGCAACAGAAAGCGGTAAGCAATCCGGACAAGCAATCCGACTGTCAGACGGGACAGAAACCATCAAAGTGGTATCGTATTCTTCCGGCACTTATTTTCTGTTGTGTGATGCCGCTGACCATCTATGTGGGACATACCATCCTGCAACAACGAAAATATTATTTTATTTCACTGGTGCTGTTGATGGAGGCATTGGGAGCATTTTTTGTGTCGTATGAGAGAAAGAAACCACAGCTTCGGGAAATGATGGTGATTGCAGTTATGACAGCGATTACCGTTGTGGGAAGAGCGGCATTTTATATGGTGCCGAATGTAAAACCGATGGCGGCACTTACTATGTTGTCGGGAATCGGACTTGGTGGAGAAGCCGGTTTTCTGGTGGGCGCACTTTCTATGCTGGTGTCGAATATATTTTTTGGCCAGGGTCCATGGACGCCATGGCAGATGTTTGCAATGGGGTTATTGGGCTGGCTTGCGGGACTGATATTTTACCGCAAACGATCGTATGATTGGAAAAGGGTAGTCGGGATCAGTGTATTTGGTTTTGTGACGGTATTTCTTATCTATGGAGGAATTATGAATCCGGCATCGGTATTGATGTATCAGGAGCATGTGAATGGGAACATGATTCTTTCTGCATATGCGATGGGAGTTCCGTTTGATCTGCTTCATGCAGGCGGAACGTTCGTGTTTTTGTTGATCGGAACGAGACCGGTTCTGAAGAAATTATATCGTATTCATTTGTGATAAGGTTGACAGAAAGGGGAGAAATACAATATGACACTGCAGCAACTGAAATATGCGATCACAGTGGCGGAAACCGGAACGATTACAGAGGCGGCAAATCGGCTCTACATTTCGCAGCCAAGTCTCACGAACGCCATTCATGAGTTAGAAAAAGAAATGAACATCGTGATCTTTCGCCGGACCAACAAGGGAATCAATATTTCTAAGGAAGGGGAGGATTTTCTCGGTTATGCAAGGCAGGTATTGGAGCAGGCGGCAATCTTAGAGGACAAATATAAGAGTGGACAGGGTGGTAAGAAGCAGTTTTGTGTATCGACACAGCATTATTCGTTTGCGGTCAATGCATTTGTAGATCTGATCAAACAGTATGGACAGGACGAATATGATTTTAGCTTACGGGAGACGCAGACGTATGAGATCATAGAGGATGTAGCAAGGATGCGGAGTGAGGTCGGCATTTTGTTTTTAAATGATTTTAATGAGACGGTGCTGCAGAAGTTATTGAAGTCGCAGGATCTTGCATTTCATGAGCTGTTTGTTGCCAGACCACATGTATTTATCAGTCGGAAACATCCGCTTGCAGACAGGGATGTTATCACGAATGAGGAATTGGAACAGTATCCGTATCTGTCCTTTGAACAGGGTGAGCATAATTCTTTTTATTTTTCGGAGGAGATATTCTCGGCGGTGGAGCGCAAGAAGAATATCCGTGTCAGAGACCGTGCAACTTTATTTAATCTGTTGATCGGTTTAAATGGATATACAGTGTGCAGTGGCGTAATTGATAAGAAGTTAAATGGCAAGGATATTATTGCGGTTCCGTTAGCAGACGAGAGTGATATGCGGATCGGTTATATTGTACACCGGAAAGGTGTGATGAGCCGGTTAGGGCAGACATATCTGGATTCGTTGAAGAAGTATTTAAAGTAGAATATATAGATGGAAAGATTGACAGACAGTCTGGTGCGACAGTTTATCTATAGTTTGAAACTATGGATAAGCTGTTTTTTTATGTATTATTCAATATGCATATTTTCTCCTATAATGGTATCTATAATGAATAACGTCGAAGGAGAATATGATGAAAACAGCAGTGATCGGTTTCCCCAGAGTGGGAACATTAAGGGAATTGAAATTTGCAAGTGAGCGGTATTTTAGAAAAGAGGTTATACGGGAGGAGCTTTTACAAACTGCAAGGGAATTGCGTAAAAGACATTGGGAAGTACAGAAACAGGCAGGGATTGATTATATTTCCAGTAATGATTTCTCATTTTACGATATTACATTAGATACCGCAGTGTTATTAGGGATTGTACCGGAAAGATACCGGAAACTGAAACTTTCCACATTGGATACTTATTTTGCCATGGCAAGAGGATACCAGGGGGAATCCGGGGACGTAAAGGCATTGGCAATGAAGAAGTGGTTTAATACGAATTATCATTATATTGTTCCGGAAGTGGAAGATGATATGATAATGGAATTGTCGGGAGATAAACTGTTTGCAGAATATAAAGAGGCGAAGGCATTGGGAATCGAGACAAAACCAATTGTGGTCGGACCATATACAATGTTGAAGCTTTGCAGATATACCGGAAGCAAAAAGGCAGCGGATTTTACAGATGCATTTGTAAATGTATACAAGCAGATCATTGAAAAATGTGAAACACAGGGTGCACTTTGGTTGCAGATCGAGGAACCTGCATTGGTTCAGGATATGTCGAAGGAAGATATTGCATTATTTCATAAAATATATGATGCGTTATTATCGGTATCGGATTCCTGTAAGATATTACTTCAAACGTACTTTGGTGATGTGAGAGATATTTATAAAGATCTGATTACAATGCCATTTGCGGGAATTGGTCTGGATTTTTTAGAGGGAAAGAAGACAGCGGCGTTAGTGGAGGAGTATGGATATCCTGCGGACAAGATATTGTTTGCCGGATTAGTAAATGGAAAGAATATATGGAAGAATCATTACGACCGTACTTTGAAGGTGATCCGCAATCTGCGTGAAAAGGATATTAACGTAGTGTTATCTACTTCCTGTTCTTTGCTGCATGTTCCGTATACATTGCAGCATGAGAATAAACTTGTCAAGGAATATCTGGAACACTTTGCATTTGCGGAAGAGAAATTGACGGAATTAAAAGATTTAGGCAAGTTAGCGGACTGCAAGGACTACACAAAAGAGGTTGAATATCAGAAGAATTATGTATTATTTGAACAGGATCGGAACTGTAATAACGAAGCAGTAAAATCAAGACTTGCAAAGGTTACGGAGAAAGACTATGTAAGACTGCCGGAACGAAAGGAACGCCAGAAGTTACAAAAGAAGGAGTTTGGACTGCCGGAATTGCCGACGACTACGATTGGATCATTTCCGCAGACAAAGGATGTAAAGGTAAACCGGTCTGCATATCGTAAGGGAGAGATTACACAGGAAGAATATGTTGCATTCAATAAGAAAAAGATTGCAGAATGTATTAAAAAGCAGGAAGAGATCGGATTAGATGTTTTAGTACATGGAGAGTATGAACGAAATGATATGGTGGAATATTTTGGTGAGGCATTAGGTGGATTTTTATTTACAGAAAAAGCCTGGGTACAATCTTATGGGACAAGATGTGTAAAACCACCGATCATTTGGGGTGATGTGTATCGCGAGAAACCAATGACGGTAGAATGGTCGACCTATGCACAGGCACAGACCGATCACATTGTAAAAGGAATGTTGACCGGACCGGTTACGATTCTCAACTGGTCATTCCCGAGAGAGGATATCTCAATCCGTGAATCCATTTCACAGATTGCATTGGCAATTCGGGATGAAGTATTGGATCTTGAGGCAAATGGTATTCGTATGATACAGATAGATGAGGCGGCACTTCGGGAGAAACTCCCACTTCGCAGATCGGATTGGAATACGGAATATCTTGATTTTGCAATTCCTGCATTCCGCCTGACACACAGTGGTGTGAAACCGGAGACACAGATACATACGCATATGTGTTACAGCGAATTTACGGATATTATTCCGGCGATTGATGACATGGATGCAGATGTGATTACCTTTGAAGCGTCCCGTTCGGATCTGCAGATCTTAGATGCATTGCGGGAGAATCATTTTGAAACGGAGGTTGGACCGGGTGTGTATGATATTCATTCACCGCGTGTGCCTTCCGTGGAGGAGATTGTAAAGGCATTGCAGATCATGCTGACAAAGATTGATCGTGAGAAATTGTGGGTGAATCCGGATTGTGGATTGAAAACCAGAGGAATTCCGGAGACAGAGGCGAGCCTGATCAATATGGTAGAGGCAGCCAAGAAGGTACGGTGTGAATAAAGAATTGTTTAGTGTGTAAAGAAAACAGACGCATGAGAAGTGAGAACTCATGCGTTTTTCTTCTATGGTCGGTTGTTTAGAATTTATTTAGCAATTGTTTACAAAAAGAGGAGTTGCCAAGGAAGTATAAAAAGGTATAAAATGTTTTCTAGTAAAATGACAATCATATAGGAGGACAATTATGGAACCGGTGAAACGTTTGAAAAGAGAGTTGCGCGCAAAAGGTACAGTAATCAATCTATATAAAGATACGGTAGAAGTGAATGGCAATATTGCCGAGTGGGATTACATTCATCATGATGGTGCAGCTGCCGTAGTGGCAGTGGATACGGATGGCAAATTATTGATGGTACGGCAGTACCGGAATGCATTAGATCGTTTTACATTAGAGCTTCCGGCCGGCAAGTTAGATGATCCGGAGGAACCGACCTTAGAATGTGCAAAGAGGGAATTAGAGGAGGAGACCGGATACCGTGCCGGTAAGATGGAATATCTTCTTACGGTGAACACAACGGTTGCGTTTTGTAATGAAAAGATAGATTTGTATCTGGCAACCGATCTTACAAAGACGGAGCAGCATTTAGACCCGGATGAGGAGATCAATGTGGAGAGATGGGATATGGAAGATCTCAAGAAAATGATCTACGAAGGTAAAATGACAGATTCGAAGACCATTGCGGGACTCTTAACCTATGATGCAAAGTATAATCGTAAATAGAGGACGGATTCTAAGAAAGAAGGCAGAAACATGAAGATAGCAGCATATAATTACAGAGATTTTGATGAGGCGCAGTTCTTTGAAAAATTTGCGAAGGAATATCAGGTGGAGATCATTCCGATCCGTGAGGCACCAACAGTAGAAAATGCAGTGCTTGCCGATGGATGCGAAGGAGTCAGTGTGATCACAACCCCAATCACAGAGGATATTATAAAGGCATGGAAGGAAGCCGGAGTGCGCCATATTTCTACACGGACGATCGGTTACGATCATGTGGATCTTGAAGCTGCGAAGAAACACGGAATGGCAGTCAGCAATGTAACGTATTCGACCGGAAGCGTAGCAGATTATACGGTAATGTTGATCCTGATGGCACTTCGTAGAATGAAATCCATTATCAAACGTGCAGAGGGAATGGATTATTCGCTGATCGGTAATATTGGACGGGAGATCGGAAGTCTGACAGTTGGTGTAGTCGGAACCGGCAAGATCGGAACACATGTAATGCGGAACCTGTCCGGATTTGGCTGTGAGATATTGGCATATGATCCGTATGAGAATAATGAGGCGAAGTTATATGGAACCTATTGTTCTTTAGAGGAACTGTTTGCAAAAAGTGATGTGATCACATTTCATACACCTGCCACAAAGAGCAGTTATCACATGGTTAATGCAGATACCTTGAAGACAATGAAAGATGGTGTTGTGATCATCAATACAGCGAGAGGAAGTATTATTGATACGCCTGCATTTATTGATGCATTAGAAAGCGGTAAAGTGGGTGCAGCGGCATTGGATGTCATTGAAAATGAACTGGGAATCTTTTATGGAGATTATAAATATCAGGTGATCGGACATAGAGAGATGTCTGTTTTGAAGGATCTTCCGAACGTATTGATGCTGCCACATATGGCATTCTATACGGAAAATGCAGTCTCTGATATGGTGGAACATTCGATTGCACATATTGTAACGGGAGATGGTAACGTACTTGCAGGGCAGAATTTGTAGACAGGTTGCGGATTGTCCGGAAATATGGGATAATAAATTGTTTTTGTACATAATTTAGAAAAGATATGGAGATGAGGTAACAGACATGAATTTTGTAGAGTGGTTAAAGGTAGTTTTATTGGGGATTGTGGAAGGAATTACAGAATGGCTTCCAATCAGTAGTACCGGACATTTGATATTAGTGGATGAATTTGTGAAACTGAATCAGAGTGAAGCGTTTATGAAGATGTTTAATGTTGTGATTCAGTTAGGTGCCATACTTGCGGTCGTTGTGTTGTACTGGGATAAATTATGGCCATTTCACACAAAGAAGAATGCACAGATGAGAAGCTGGTTTGCAAATCAGGCGGATCACGGTGTTATGAAAGGTTTTCAGACATTTTGTAATAATTATTGCTATATGGATAAGATCGTGTTGTGGGTAAAGATTGTGTTTGCGTGTATTCCGGCGATGGTCATCGGGATTCCGTTTGATGACTGGATGGAAGCACATTTTCACAATGCAACGGTTGTATCGCTTGCCCTGATCGCTTATGGTGTGATCTTTATTGTGATCGAGAATTACAATAAGACACGAACTCCGAGAATGAATACACTGTCCGAATTAAGTTTTAAAGATGCATTTTTGATCGGTGTATTTCAGGTATTGTCATTGATTCCGGGAACATCCCGTTCCGGTTCTACGATCATTGGCGGTATATTGATCGGAGCTTCGAGAGAGCTGGCAGCGGAGTTTACATTTTTCCTTGCGATTCCGGTTATGTTTGGAGCCAGTCTGATCAAATTATTGAAGTTTGGATTGGCATTTACCGGTACAGAGTTAGCTGTATTGATCGTTGGAATGCTGGTCGCATTTGGAGTATCCATTCTGGCAATCAAATTCCTGATGAGCTACATTAAAAAGCATGACTTCAAAGTATTTGGATGGTATCGTATCGTTCTCGGTTTGCTTGTCCTTTTGTACTTTTATGTTATTCGCTAGATGTTTCATGGTTAAAGTAATTGTAAACTGTGCTTGAGATCTTTTGAATGTTGGGGATGGCGGCACCGCAGTTTGTACTCATTACGCAGATGATATAATCGGTTGCGGGAGAATAGACAATGGCTGCATCGTGTTGGAATTCATCCGTGTCTCCGGTTTTGTTAGCACATTTTGTTCCGGCAGGAAGACCTGCCGGAATTTTGTTTATATGTGTCTGGTTCAGTAATAATTCCAGAAACTTTTCGGAATATTCGGGGCTTACACATTTTCCTTTGTAGATCTTTTCCATCAACAGACCGCAGTCGTTGACAGTGGTCAGATTCCGTCCGGCAGACGATGGTGCTTTGTACTTCGTAGGAACCAGAATAGAAGTGATGGTTGTGTCCGTGTAGCCTTCCCGGTCAATGTAATCCTGGATAATGCCGCGTCCTGTGATGTGACTGTTATCTGGTGCACATCGCATAACCATCAGGTTAAATGCGTCATTGTCGCTGATGGACAGCATTTGTGTCATTAAAGAATCGATGGAAGCGGTTTCTTCCAATTCGCCTTTGTCCATGAGATCATATGCAGCGGCGGCACAGTATAGTTTGATCAGACTTGCTGAAAAATATTGAATGTTGTTGATAGAAAGGTATTCGTTTGCATTTAGATCCTTTACATAAACAGACCAGGTTCCGGAATAGCCGGAAAGCATATTTTGTAAGGTGGAACGCAACGGAGCAAGACCTTCTCTGCTTCCGGTCGTGCCGAGAGAATCATTTGCATAACCGTTGCTATCCACATAAATATTATCCGGAGTTAAAGTGCTGGTGAGGACATATCCATCTTCGCCGATGTAACGCTCATCAATCCATTCATTCGCAGCGAGACTTCCGTCGGAATGAAAATAATATTCCTTTCCTGCAATGGTCTTCCAGCCGGTTGCCATAATTCCATTTTTGTCAAAGTAGTATTGGTCACGGTTAATCTTCATCCAGCCGGTTACATGGTTGGAATATCTGACCAGATAATAAGTGTTGCCGTTGATCGTACAAAATCCGGGAGCGGCTTCTGACAGAGGGGTAAAAGAAAAAGCCTCCGTATCCGCGGAGGCGTTTGGTTCGAGATTGTTCAGCAGTCCCATATCGAGCAGACCTTCTGTAGTTGTAATATCTTCTGTTGATTCACGATCTTTGACAGATTGCTCCGTTGTTGCTTTTGGAGAGGTTGTATTCGTGTTATCTTTTGTCTTATCCGGAAAGAATACAGATAAAAAGAAGATCAATACAATACAGATCAGGGAAATGATAACGATTGTTTTTGTATTCGCTTTGCTGATATCCGGGTATGCAACATTCTGTTGCTCTTCAGCGGTCGTGTTGTTGACCGGTTCGTTGTTGGTTTGTTCTTCGTTGTAATCTGTGCTCATTTGCGCATCCTCTATCTTCTGAAAGTTCTTCTTAAGAATTTTCTATCATTATATAAGAAAGCGAAAACATATGCAAGTAAATTATACTTTAAGAAAAACTTCAGAATGGTTTTGGAAGCGTTTGTTTTCAAGGGATTGCACATATTTTGTGCGTCTGGAGGCGATTGTATATGTGATTTGATTGTGCTATAGTGAATTCAATAAATATAGTATAGAAGGAGTGGATAGCATGAGTAAAAAAATATGTGGCATACAGATGATAGCGGCAGGAATCATTTTGACATCGGTTCTGGCATTTGGCGGTGATGTACATGCGACGCAGAATCCGGCAACGGAAGCAGTGGTTACGGAGGCAACAACGCAGGAAGTATCAACGGAGGCGAAGACATACACTAAGCCCGGAACGACAAAGGTAACGGGAAAATTCAGCAAAGGGAAAATTGTGCTGAGTTGGAACAAAGTCAAGAAAGCGGATACCTATTATATATACCGAAAGAATGCAAAAGGAAAATATGTGAAGATTGCACAGACAGGTAAATTAAAATATACGGACAAATCCGTGAAAAAAGGTGAGTATTACAATTATAAGGTGACTGCAACATATCAGGCAGATGATAAAGTGATTGCAGGGAAAAAGAGTAAGGCTTGTAAAGTGTTGGCAGATACCATTGATCCGAATAAGAAAATGGTTGCACTTACCTTTGATGACGGACCGGGACGATACACCAAAACGATTGTTAATTGTCTGAAGAAAAATGATGCACATGCTACATTTTTTGTTGTAGGGAGCAGTGTGGATTCTTATCGTGATTCTGTAAAGTATGCATACAAAGCAGGATGCGAGATCGGAAGTCACAGTTACAACCATAGTGATCTGGCAAAACTGTCTGCAAAAGATGTGAAAGCACAGATGAGTGATACCGATAAAAAGATCAAGAAAGCAACCGGAAAGAAAGCAACCTTAATGCGTCCGCCATATGGTTCGGTTGGAAAGACCGTAAGTGCAAATGTTGGCAAACCGATGATCCTGTGGTCAATTGATACATTGGACTGGAAGACAAGAAACACGCAGAAGACAGTGGATGCGGTAATGAAGAATGTAAAGGACGGAGATATTGTGTTGATGCATGATATTCATGAACCGACAAAGGATGCAGCTTTGAAGATCATTCCGAAGTTGAAGGCACAGGGATACCAGTTGGTAACGGTTAGTGAACTTGCCAAATATCGTGGATATTCTTTACAGAAGGGACAAAAGTATTTTTCTCTTCGCAAAAAGACGAAAAAATAAAAAGCATTAGGTTAAATAATTGAAACGAAAGACCGGATATCGTATATGACGGGAATGTAAAACGACCATATATGTATCCGGTCTTTTTGTGTAGACAACGAGCCGAGTGGAGTGGAGTACAAATTCGTGCTTGCACGAAAATCTGTATTCTGGAAAGATTATAAAACAAAAAGTAAAATATACTTGACAAAATGTAAAGAGATGCATATACTGACACTAACAAAAAATCATGCAAATTGTATGAAAAAGGAATGTATTATAAACAGATACATATTTAGATGGGAGGTTTCAGAATGAAACTGGAAGTGAAAAACATTACCAAAACGTTTGGGGAGAAGGAAATCCTGAAAGGAATTTCCTTTTCGGTAGAGAGTGGTAAGGCGTTAGGCTTGTTGGGAAGAAATGGTGCAGGAAAGACAACAACAATTCGTATTCTGATGGATGTATTTCATGCCAACAGCGGAGAGTTATTGTTAGATGGAGAACCGTTTGTTCAGAGAAATGTGCAGATCGGATATCTTCCGGAGGAACGAGGATTGTACCCGAAGCGGGAAGTTTTGGAACAGATGGTATATCTGGCAAGACTTCGCGGCGTAAGTAAGAAACAGGCAATAGTGAATGCAAAGCGTTGGCTGGAACGGTTGGAAGTTGCTGAATATGAGACAAAGCTTCTTGAAACATTATCGAAGGGGAATCAACAAAAAGTACAGTTGGCATCTACGTTAGTCTGTGATCCGGATATTGTGATCTTAGATGAACCATTTAGCGGATTGGATCCGGTCAATTCCCAGATTCTGCAGGAAGTGGTGCAGGAACTGATCACGGATGGCAAGATTGTCATTTTCTCCAGTCATCAGATGAGTTACGTGGAGGAATTCTGTGAGGATATCGTGATCATTAATCATGGCGAGGTTGTACTTGAGGGTAATCTGGCTGAGATTAAGAGAACATTTGGTGAGAATCAGTTAGTGGTCAGTGGCGTTGGCGTTGCGGTGGATACATTTGCCGGGATGATGGAAGAACGGTTGGAGGAGCTCATAACGGTTACCGGACATACTAAGGAGGATGTAATTCTGCGTTTGAAGGATGGTGTGGAGCGGCAGCAATTATTCCGCACACTGGCGGATATGCAGGATGTAGTGATTGAACATTTTGAGACATATAAGCCGTCATTAAATGATATTTTCGTGGCAAAGGTAGGTGAAGAGGAATGAAACGGTTCTTTACAGTATATGAATTTGAATTGAAAAGTTATATGAAGAATAAGTCGTTTGTTATTACGACAATTGTGTTAGCAGTGCTTTTGTTTGGTGTGATGTTTCTTCCGAGAGTGTTTGATATGTCAGATATGTTAGGCATGAAAAGTAATCAGACGGAGAATACCCGAACCGGAAATGAAGACAGTGTTGTCAGCAAAGGAGATGAGGCAGGGACGAAGATCGGACTTGTGGATGAACAGGGATTGTTTGCGGATACAGACGCTTTACTGCAGGCATTTGGCGAGGATGTCGTAATTGTAAAGGTAGATAATGTGAAAGAACTCTCTGACCGGATAAAGGAGGAAGAACTTGCAGCAGGGTTTGATGTAAAGGACGATCTGCATTATGAATATTATGTACTGAACCGGGAGATGTTTGACGAGAATCAGGCAATCTTTGAAGAGGTGTTATCGATGATGCATCAACAAAGATTCTGCGAGGAGCAGGGAATTGATTATGCATCTTTTATGGCAGAATATAACGCACCGGTTGATTGTACGGAGCAGATTCTTGGTAAGGATGCAGAGGACAATTACTGGTATTGTTATGCGCTTGTGATTGTGATCTTTATGATGATCATTTTGTATGGTGTGATGGTGGCAACGTCGGTAACGGTAGAGAAGAGCAATCGTTCAATCGAAGTTTTGGTGACAAGCATTGATGCAAAGTATCTGTTGTTTGGAAAAGTATTTGCGGGTGCAACCGCAGCAATCCTGCAGCTTGGGCTGATCTTAGCCGCAGTGCTTGGTGGCTATGCGATCAATCATACGTTCTGGGGTGACGCACTGGATATGGTATTGGATATTCCGGGTGAAGTGCTTGCGGCGTTTGCGGTATTTGGCATTGGTGGATTTCTGTTCTATGCGTTCCTTTATGGTGCAATGGGAGCGCTGGTATCTAAGACGGAAGATATCAATAAGACGGCGGGAACCTTGCAGATGGCAATTATGCTTGTGTATTTTGTGGTATTGTTCCAGTTGCAGAATCCGGACGGTATTGTTATGAAGGTCTGTTCCTTCCTTCCATTTTCATCCTATTCTGCGATGTTCGTACGAATCGGAATGGGAACAGTAGCTGTGTGGGAGATCGTGGTATCAGCGGTGATCCTCTTTGCATCCATCTTTGGTGTAGGCTGGCTGGCGGCGAAGATCTACCGGATGGGAACGCTTCGTTACGGGAATCCGATCAAGTTGAGTACAGCAATTAAGAATCTAAAGGAGTGATAGAGATGGCAGAACATAGTGTTAGTTATGTGGTTGGGATGATATGCGGATTAGCAGCGGGATTTCTGGCGGTGGCAGTGTTTGCCTGGCTGATCCGGAAGCTGGGAGGTAAATTTGGATCATTTAAATGCAATCAACAGGATCAATATGATGAGCGGCAGTTGTTGGCAAGAGGAAAAGCATACAAGGCAGGATTCTTTATTTTGATCATTTATGTGACGATTGTGGGAATACTTGCGGATCTGTGTGGAATCCGGTTACTGCTTTCCTTTGGAGGCATCTGGATCGGTGTTTGTTTTGCAATATTCTGTTTTGCGGCTGTCTGTATCTGGGAGGATGCATATATGTCACTGCAGGAAAATGTAAAAGGAATCAATATGATGTTTCTGGCGGTTGGGTTATTGAATCTGATAAATGGAATAATGACAATTCGGGATAAAACACCGTTTATTGAGAATGACAGTATCTCTTATCGCTATACAAACCTGATCGTAGCTATATTATTTTTGTCATTGACTCTTCTGTTTAATCTCAAATTGTTGTATGATAAGAGGCAGGAAGAGAATGAGGAATAGCCTATGAAGAATTTGAAAATGAAGTCTGCCCGGGCGGCGCTGGATCTGTCTCAGCAGGATCTTGCAACTGCGGTAGGGGTATCGCGGCAGACGATCAATGCAATTGAAAAAGGAGATTATAATCCGACGATCAATCTGTGCCGTGCGATCTGTAAGACGCTTGGCAAGACGTTAGATGAACTCTTCTGGGAGGAAGAGTAATCCTGAAGTGCAGATGCAAATTGCCATTTGCGTATTCAGGGAGATAACAGGAATCGTTAGTTATGTTCAGTGCAGGGATGTATGTTCCTTGAATAATTCTTTGTAGAGTGTTTCGGCACTCCAGAATATATTATGTTGTGTAAGAATGGCCTTCAGCCCGATCGGTGGGATGGAGGCTTTTTTGTATGCTGCAAGGAATGTGTCAATGGTTTCGGAATCCATTCCACAGAATACCAACATTTCCGATGGAAATTCCGGACCGTTATAGGAGATATTCTGTCGGGCGAAGCCGGAGATCCCTGCAAGGTATCCGAGTGTCTGACTGTAAGAAGTTCTTTTTACGGAGAGAATGGTAATGTGAAGGCTATGGCAGAGATTTTCAATCTGACGTCTTTTGGCAGGATCTATATGAAATAGTAATAGTTTCGATTGATTGGACATGTGAGTTCCTCCCGATGAAATGAAATATTTTATGGACAAAGGGTAGCATAGAATGGAATATCTTGCAAGTCATTATCAAATAGGTTGTTCGGTTGTTTGTTTCTTGTTTTTTGCTTCCTCTGCGACCGGAACGGAAAATGCCGGGATTGTGCATTATTACTAAAATGATTGTGAACTATTACTAATTATAAAACATTGTTCGCAAAAACAATTATTGATATAATGAATTTATCTGTATATAAAAGAATAGGTGGTGGGAATCAATGAAGGTTTTGCAGAAGATGAAACGGGGACTGTTAGTGGTTGGTTTCTTTTTTCTACTTTCGGGAAGCACCGTACAGGCTGCGAATACACAAAAGGTATCGGGAACGCAGCGGTATGATTATGCATATAAGGTGCTTGAGATTGTCAACAAGGAGAGAAAGAAGGCTGGTCGGAGTAAGCTGACAATGGATGAGGAGCTGTTGGAGGCAGCAATGCTTCGGGCAGCAGAATTAGAGGTTTCCTTTGATCATATGAGACCGAATGGAACGGATTGTTTTTCGGTTAGCAAGAAGTCTTATGGTGAGAATATTGCGATGGGTTATAGTGATCCTCAGGCGGTGATGAACGGATGGATGAATTCGAAAGGACATAAGACCAACATTTTGAATAAAGGATATTCGTCAATTGGAATTGGTTGTTTCGAGACAAAGAGTTATACATATTGGGTACAATGTTTTGGTTACGATGCTGCGGATAAGACATCTAAGCCGGATAATCAGAAGGTGACATATCAGGTATCCAGGACTTCCTCAAAAGAGACCGTATTGTTAACGGGAAACAAAAGTACGATTGCAAAAGTAAAAGGGGTAACGGTGCGTTCCGGTAAGAAGAAGCTGACTTTACAATGGTCGGAACAGGCAAAAGCCTCCGGTTATGAGATACAGATTGCAGCGAATAAATCTTTTAAGGGAAAGCAGACTTATAAGGTGAAAGCCGGACAATCGAGTAAGACAATTTCAAAGATAAATGGCAAGAAATTAAAAAGCAACAAACGGTATTACATAAGAATTCGTGCATATCGAAAAGGAAATGGAACGAAGAAGGGTAAGTGGACGGTTGTAAACAAGAAAACAAAATGACAACGGGTTATGAAAAGGAGGATGTTATGAAAAGAGAAGGAAAGCGGATAACTGCCTGGATAATGGCATTTATCATGGTGTGGAGTCTGGTGATGGTGCCGGGGGGACAGGCACAGGCGGCGGAGACAATTACGGTTACAGGTGATCAGGTTTTGACAGCAAGTGATAATAGCGTATATCTGTCGTATACCAGCAAATTGGCATTTGAAAAGGGAGTCTGGGGAAGTACACCAGAGGTTGATTTGTATAAATATGAATTCACACTTCACAATAATACTGATCAGAAGATAAGTGATTGGGCGATAACGATCAAACCAAATTCATCTGCCTACTATAATTCCGGCTGGAATGGAATATCAGTAGATGAAACAACGGGGAAAATTGTAATTGGTACTTATAAGGGAAACGGTGATGATGGTGAATGGAATACTGCTGAAGTAGCAGCGCATGACACGGTAACAGGAATGGGCATGCAGTGCCGGGAAAACATTTTTGAAAACGCTACAATTGAATTAACTTATCATTTGGGCGATTCCACGCAGGAACCATCGGTTGATGATACGAAAACAGATCCGGCTGCGATAGGACAGATGAATTCCAAAGTGACAGTAAATGTTGAAAATTCTGCTCAGGAGGGAGAATATTACCAGTATACAGTTGCAATTAACAATGGATTGAATGAGTCTATCGGCGATTGGGTCGTAGCTGTCCCGGTTTCAGGAATTACATCTTCACCGAATTGGGATGGTGATTGGGCAAAAGTAAAATGGTCATATACCGACAGTTATATGTATATTACATCGAAGTCTGGAGAAGTGATTCCTGCCGGGGGTTCTGTAAGCGGAGAAAGTTATAAGATTCAGTATAACGGAAGTAAGGCGTTATCAACATCTGAGGCAAAAGTATATTATGTCACAGGTAGTACAAGTACGGGAGCATTTGATAAAGTAATTGCAAGTGGAACACAGCCGTCAGGGGGAAGTTCTTCGGGCGGTGGTGGATCGTCCGGGGGTTCTACATTTGATGGAAGTAATATTGGAACGATTGATACTTCGTTAGATTATAATTTTGCGAAACTTTTGCAATATTCATTGTATTTCTATGATGCAAATATGTGTGGTGATAAAGTTAGCGAAACTTCTTTGTACTCAAAGGATTTATATAATGGCTGGAGAGGAAACTGCCATGTAAATGATAAGTTTACATACAATGGAAAACAATATTCTGCGGTTGGAGGATATCATGATGCAGGAGATCATGTGAAGTTTGGATTACCAATGGCACAAGCGATGACTGCACTTGGAATTGGATATCATGAATTTGGAGAAGCATTTGATGAACTTGGACAGACGCAGCATTTGAAGACGATTGTGGACTACTATTGTACTTATGTGAAGAGTTGTACAGTATTAAATAGTTCTGGTACACAGGCGGAAGCGTTCTGCTATCAGGTTGGTGACGGAGATGCGGATCATGCAAATTGGACGGCTCCGGAAGTAGAAAATGAGACCAATACAAATAGAAAAAATACGTTAATTGCAACGTCTTCTAATCCGGCAACTGATATAGTAAGTGGTACGGCGGCAGCACTGGCATTGAATTATATGAATTTTAAGAATCCGGATGATCTGGCGTATGCAAAGGCATTGTTTAAATTTGCAAAAAACACATCCGGTAAGAAGGTTGCAGAATGTCCGGGTGGATTCTATACTTCTAGTAAATGGGAAGATGAATATTGTTTAGCGGCAGCGTTGTTATATGATATTACAAAAGACGAAACATATGCTACAGAATATAGAAATAATAATAACAATTCAGGTAATGTAAGTAAACCGTATGACTGGGATAATGCATATCAGGCAGCGGCATTTTATGCACCGGGAGGAAGCTCACAGTTACAAGAGATGCAGAATTGGTTTAACGGTATTGCAAATGCAAATAAAACACAGTATTACTGTAGTAGCCAATGGGGATCAGCACGTTATAATTGTAATGTTCAGTTGATGATGTTGTTATATGATAAGATTCAGAATACAGACACTTATGACGCATGGTGTCGTTACCAGATGAGTATCATTCTTGGTAATAATGTAAAAAAACGGAATCTGGTTTGTGGTTACAACACGAATTCTCCAAAGAAACCACACCATAGGGCAGCATCCGGCTATTCTGGATGGGATGAATTTAATAGTGATGCGACAGAAAAATATACGTTATATGGTGCGCTTTGTGGTGGACCAAGTTCTAATGATTTTACAACTTATAATGATTCGGTACGGGATTCTACAACAAATGAAGTAACATTAGATTATAATGCAGGTCTGGTTGGCGCGGCAGCGGCATTGTATCTTAAATATAGGAATAGTACAGATGAGGGATTTACTAATCAGGCGATTAGCGCTGATTTCTGGGGTGGAAGTAATTTTACATCAGCAGGAGATACTACTACCAAAGCAACTGCCATTACAGTAACTCCAACAACCTTATCTTTAACAGAGGGAGAAACAGAAAAACTTTCTGCAACCGTAACTCCGGCAAAAGCAAACCAGAAAGTAACCTGGACATCTTCTGATCAAACAGTTGCTACAGTAGACACAGAAGGAAAAGTAACTGCAAATGCGGTAGGCAAGACCGAGATTACAGCAACAACAAAAGATGGTACAGCATTAATGGCAACGTGTACAGTAACAGTAACAGCAGCGCCAAAGGCAGAGCTTGTAGCAGAATCAACATCTATAAGATGTGACGAATTAGAGTATGGATATACGACGGGTTCATCAGCAAGTGTTGTGATTACCAATAAGGGAAATGCAGATGCAAATACCACAATCGCAATGGAAAATGGTTCCGTAAGTGCATTCACCCTGACGGGAGCGGTTTCCGCGATTGTAGCCGGAGAGAAAGCAACGCTTACAGTGCAGGCGAAAACAGGACTTGCAGCCGGAGCATATACAGACAATATTAAGGTTACATATGGCAAGAATGAGTTAAGTATTCCGGTAACAGTAAATGTTAGTAAGAGAGCGATTTCCATTACGGCAGACAATAAAGAAAAGACATATGGAAATGCCAACCCGCAATTGACCTATCAGATCACATCTGAAAATCTGATAAAGGGAGACAGTATAGATATCACATTATCTACATCTGCAAAGACAGATTCAGATGCAGGTACATATGAGATTGAGGTTACAACAGGAACAAATGATAACTATGATATTACACCGGTGAACGGAACGTTGACAGTCAAACCGAAAGAAATAACAGATGTGGTATTCCCTACCGCAGGTGATATCGAGGAGGGTGAATCATTAGTAAAGGCATCGTTGACAGACGGTTCTACAGAGTACGGAACGTTTGCATGGGTTGATCCTTCTGCCACTCCGAAAAGAGGAACCTATTCGGGTGATGTGAAGCTGACGTTATCAGATACGGCAAAGAAGAATTATACATTTAGCAAGGTGACCGGATATGAGGAAACGACTGGTACGATTACACGGAAAGTGTCCGTAATTGTAAAACGTGCAGGACTTCCGGCTATCACATTCCCGTCTGCATCCGGTCTGGTGTATGGTCAGAAGTTAAGTGATGCTGTATTGACAGGAGGTTCCACGGAATATGGAACATTTACATGGGAAACACCAGATAGAACAGTAGAAGAACAGGATGTTACAACACGCAGCTTAACAGCTACCATGAAGTTTGCCTGGAGTAAAAAAGCAATGGCAGATTATGGAATATCAGAACAGGATGAGGACGCAGTCCTGACAAAAGATATTACGGTTATTGTTGCAAAAGCAGATTGCACCCGGACGGCAGAGAAGCCGGTTTTGGTAAAACGTACTTCAAACAGCATTACAGTAAATACGGTAGATGGTGTAGAGTATTCGTTAAATGATAAGGACTGGATTCGGAAAAAGGCTGATGAAAGCACAGTAACATTTACCGGATTGTTTGCATTTAAAAAATATTCTGTTGTGGCAAGATATGCCGAGACAGCAACGCACAAAGCAGGAGCAGTATCCCAGACAGACGTTTATACGCTGGTAGAAGATCCATATGTTATTGATGTCTCAAAGGCAACAGATGCAAACTACATGGACGCATTACGGGATGAGGACGGAACAACGACTGCAACATTGGCAGATAATGTTCTGACATTGGATAAAAAGGATAAAACATATACGATCAGTGGTAATAATGAGGATATTACGGTTAAGGCAGAGAATATAGCTAAGATTATATTCAAGGATGCAAAGATCAAAGATCTGGTGATTGCAAATACGGATCATACAGTCAATACTGATATTCAGATTGACAAGGCTTCTGACGGAACCGCAACAGATGATGTTGTAATCAAAGGTGGAATCAAGGCAGACAAAGGCTCTGTTACAATTACAGGAGATGGTAAACTAAGCTCCGGAAGGATTGAAGCAACCGGTTCTGTTACCATTAAGGATGCGAATATCAGTGTAAGCGGTGAGAAAGATGTTCCGGTAATCAAGGGAGATAAGGTTACGATCAAGGATTCAACAGTAAAGGCAGATGTACCAAAGGATTCTTCGAAAGAAACAAAACCAATTGAGTCGGGAAATATTACGCTGATTGGTAATAATGACATTTCATCCACGGATGGAGATAAGGATATATATTCATCCGTGCCAAAATATGAGAAAATTCTGGTGACTAAGATAACATTAGACAGCACGTCGGAAACATTGACTGTTGGTGATGATACAACATTGACAGCAACGGTAACACCGGATGATGCATTTGATACGTCCGTACAATGGTCAACTAATAATGCAAAGGTTGCGACCGTAATAGATGGCACCGTAACAGCGGTAGCTGCAGGAATAGCGGAGATCACAGCAACTGCCAAAGATGGAAGCGGTGTGAAAGCAACCTGCCGGATCACGGTTTTAGCAAAAGCAACCCAGGATTCTGATCAGAAGGGTGATAAAGATCCGAATAAAGATCCGAAGCAAAATGATTCTGATGAGGACATGGATAATGATGAACCGGTAGATGTGGCTAAGATTACGATCACGGGTATTACCAGGAAGGTTGCACCAGGTAAGCGAATTACACTGAAAGCAAATGTATTTCCGGCAAATGCGGATAATCAGGATGTAACCTGGTCAATCCGTAGCGCAGATAAGAAATATGCAACCGTCAACAGCAAAGGTGTTGTTTCCGTGAAGAAGAGAGCCAAAGGCAGGAAGATTGTTGTTATGGCAACTTCGGATGAGGACGATTCTATTCAGGCAGTTTACAAAATTACAGTTATGAAACAGGCTGTCAAGAAAGTGAAGCTGATCGCAAAGACTAAGAAAATTAAGGTTAAAAAGTCGACAACGATCAAAGCAGTGCTTTCACCTTCAAAAGGAATCAGTAAAGAAGTATCGTGGACTTCTTCTAATCCAAAGATTGCAACGGTAAATGCAAAAGGTAAAGTAACCGGAATCAAGAAAGGAAAAGTTAAGATTACGGCAACTGCAAAGGATGGAAGCGGCAGGAAAGCGAAGATTACGATTCAGGTAAAATAGCGAGATAAACGAATAGAATCATATCGTTACTTAGTATATTTTAAGTACAGAACAAACATTCGATTTGTTCTGTACTTTTTTTGCGTGAAATGCTATAATTACGGTCAGAATAATAGATGAGCATGAATAATAGGATTTGCTTCTTTGAATTATGTGCTCATCGGCAATGTTAGGACATCGGATTTTGAGAAAGGATATACATCATGAAACAATATATTACGATCAAAGGTGCGAAGGAGCACAATTTGAAGAATATTGATATTAAGATACCAAGGAATGAGTTAGTGGTGCTGACCGGATTATCCGGTTCCGGTAAGTCATCTCTTGCATTTGATACCATTTATGCAGAGGGACAGAGAAGATATATGGAGTCGTTATCTTCTTATGCAAGACAGTTTTTAGGACAGGCAGAGAAACCGGATGTGGAGAAGATTGAAGGGCTGTCCCCGGCAATTTCTATTGATCAGAAGTCAACGAACCGCAATCCGCGATCTACCGTGGGAACGGTGACGGAGATCTATGATTACTTCCGTCTGCTGTATGCGAGAATTGGTGTTCCACATTGCCCGCAGTGTGGAAAAGAGATCAAGAAACAGACCGTTGATCAGATGGTAGATACGATCATGGAACTGCCGGAGGGAACGAAGTTTCAGCTGCTGGCACCGGTTGTCCGTGGAAGAAAGGGACGACATGAGAAGGTGCTTGCACAGGCAAAGCGGAGTGGTTATGTACGAGTGATTGTAGATGGGTCGTTATATGATCTGTCAGAGGAGATCGCGCTTGATAAGAATAAGAAGCATGATGTGTCGATTGTTGTCGACCGTCTGGTTGTGAAGAAGGGAATCGAACGCCGGTTAAATGATTCCATTGAGGCAGTTATGAAGTTGGCAGAAGGTATTATGGTAGTGGATGTGATCGGTGGCCAGCCGATTAACATGAGTTCCAGCTTTTCCTGCCCGGATTGTGGAATCAGTATTGATGAGATTGAACCGAGAAGTTTTTCATTTAATAACCCGTTTGGTGCCTGTCCGACTTGTTTTGGACTTGGCTATAAGATGGAATTTGATGTGGATCTGATGATACCGGATCAGAGTATATCGATTGCAGATGGTGCGATTGCGGTACTTGGCTGGCAGTCCTGTACGGATAAGAAGTCGTATACCCGTGCCATTTTGGATGCATTGGCAAAGGAATATCATTTTGATCTGAGTACGCCATTTAATCAGTTGTCAGAAGAGGCTAGGAATGTAATTCTGTATGGAACCAACGGACATGAGGTGAAGGTATATTATAAAGGGCAGCGGGGTGAAGGTATCTATGATGTGGCATTTGAGGGCTTGATCCGCAATGTGCAACGGCGTTATCGGGAAGTAGGATCGGATTCCATGAAGGAAGAGTATGAAAGCTTTATGACAATCACACCTTGTGATGACTGTGGAGGACAGCGTCTGAAGAGGGAGTCTCTTGCGGTGACGATTGCCGGCAAGAACATTTATGAAATCACGAAGATGTCAATTGATAAATTAGTGGAATTTCTGGACAATATGGAACTGACGGAACGGCAGCAGTTTATCGGCGGGGGAATCCTGAAAGAGATTAAGGCGAGACTACATTTTCTTTTGGATGTGGGTCTTAATTATCTGGCATTATACCGTCCGACCGGAACGCTTTCCGGTGGTGAAGCACAGCGAATCCGTCTGGCAACACAGATCGGTTCAGGATTAGTCGGTGTGGCATATATCCTGGATGAGCCAAGTATAGGTCTGCATCAGCGGGATAACGATAAGTTGATTGCTACGCTGAAACATTTGCGGGATCTGGGTAATACAGTACTTGTGGTTGAACATGATGAAGATACGATGCTTGCGGCAGATCACATTGTGGATATCGGACCGGGTGCAGGCGAGCTTGGCGGTGAGGTAGTCGCGCAGGGAACGGCAGCGCAGATCATGAAGAATAAGAAGTCTATTACAGGTGCGTATCTGTCCGGCAGGATTAAGATTCCAGTGCCGACAGAGAGAAAACAGCCAACCGGATGGATTACGGTAAAAGGAGCCAGACAGAATAACCTGAAGAATATTGATGTACCATTTCCGTTAGGGGTTATGACCTGTGTAACCGGAGTATCCGGTTCCGGTAAGAGCTCCTTAGTAAATGAGATTCTTTACAAGCATTTAGCGAAAGAACTGAATCGTGCCAGAGTAAAAGCAGGCGAACATGACGGTATTGAGGGATTGGATCAGCTTGACAAAGTGATCAATATCGACCAGTCACCGATCGGAAGAACACCACGCTCAAACCCGGCAACCTATACGGGTGTATTTGATATGATCCGGGATCTCTTTGCGGGAACGAAGGATGCCAAGGCAAAGGGGTATAAGAAGGGAAGGTTTTCGTTTAATATATCCGGTGGCCGTTGTGAAGCGTGCAGAGGTGACGGTATTATCAAGATTGAGATGCATTTCCTGCCGGATGTCTATGTTCCATGTGAGGTATGTGGAGGCAAACGATATAACCGCGAGACATTGGAAGTAACATACAAAGGAAAGAATATCTATGATGTTCTGGATATGACCGTGGATGAAGCGTGTGATTTCTTCCAAAATGTTCCGTCTATTCTTCGAAAGATTGAGACTTTGAAGGAGGTGGGACTTGGCTATATCCGGTTAGGACAACCATCGACTACACTTTCCGGCGGCGAAGCACAGCGTGTGAAACTAGCAACAGAATTGTCCCGTAGAAGTACCGGACGAACAATCTATATCTTAGATGAGCCAACAACGGGACTGCATTTTGCGGATGTGCATAAGTTAGTCGAGATTCTGCGTCGGTTATCTGAGGGCGGTAATACGGTTGTTGTTATTGAACATAATTTAGAGGTTATTAAGACAGCAGATTATATTATTGACATTGGACCGGAAGGCGGCGATCAGGGAGGAACGGTTGTAGCAGCGGGAACACCGGAAGAGATTGCGACGAATGAGAAGAGTTATACCGGACAATATTTGGATAAAATTTTGAAAAAATAATAATTTTTTAAGATGGAATAAGGAAATAAAAAGTAACGCCTCACCGGATAGTAATGCTATGCAGAATGTTTATCCGATGAGGCGTATTTACATGATGTAAATTACGATATTAAATGAAATTCCTTAAGTAATGTATTACGGTATACAGAATCTTTACATCTCTCGATTTCGTTTGCTCGACCGGCATTGATTAGATGAATCGCCAATTCTGTCATTTCGTTTGCCATTTCTTCGCGACCTTCTTCGCGACCTTCTTCGCGGCCTTCTTCGCGACCTTCTTTGAGTCCTTTTTCACGGCCTTCCTTTCGTCCCTCTTCGCGGCCTTCCGCTCGACTGTCTTCTCGCTCTAACATTAATTGTCTGTCGAATGTATAATCTAGCTTAACCACTTTTACCACCTCCGAACGATGTTCTATCAGGAAATCACGCAATATATCTTCATTAATACAACGATCAATAGCGGTTTCAATGGAATGCTCCAGATATTCATATCCGTTAATACGATGATTCTCACGGACATAGTCTACAAAAATCATGTATTCATTCAAAAATGGACATTTTTCTAATAATTTCCTGTTTTTACCATAATTAATATTATATACAGTACATACAAGTTCAATTTCAGGTTGTTCGATTGCATTTGATAATCTGAATCATTCATTGCATTATAAAGGCTCAATGCATTTTCCGGATCCTCTAACAACATACTAAATACATCACTCTTATATTCTCTGTTTCCTGTCATATATGTTCCTCCTTTGTTATAGCAGGAACATCAGATTATTATAATAAGTAAATCTCTAAAAATTCCTGCTGTATAAAAATAAATAGTGTGAAATAAAGCATGAATTTTCGAGATAATTGAAATAAAATAAAATACACAGAAAAGTATGCAGCATCAAGGCCATACCCAATATGAAAAATATGCTTTGAATTTATAATAACATTGTCATTGATCAAATGCAAGTATTATTGTGTGAAATTTGGTTTTAAATATTTGAATAATAAATTAGTCCTCAAATTTCCATTTTTCACAATAATTTAATAAATATGTGAGATTCTGATAGGGATGAATTTACAAGACAGTAATAGTAGTGTTATACTAATACTATTAAGCTGATTTTCAATAGGTATATGTTTTTATAGTTACACAAAGTAAAAATGGAGGGTATACGAAAGATGAATTGTATGGAGAAGAAGACGATCTATAGCAGACTACAGATTTGGAAGATATGTCTGGCTGCGGCAGGGATATTATTTGGGGTGATGTTTCTGAACATTCCAGGTCGGGCGGCAACGGTTGATTTTAATGCAAGAATGACAGAGTTACAGAACAAATTCCCTAATGAGAAGTATTGGAATCACGTAGGAATGTCAGTAGATAATTCGGATGGGTATACGAGTAGTCCGTGTGATGCGAAATTACATAAAATCAAAGACGGAAGACATACAAATGGAACGAACGGCTGTACCTGTAATCATTTTGCGTGTAAAGGTCACTTGTCGGCAGCACAGTGTATGGGATTTGCAAACAAATTAGGTTATGATGTGTTTGGTGATACAACATGGACACTTCATACAAATTCCGGGAAGGCGTATCAGGAGATAAAGGTTGGGGATATCGTAAGAATCAGTGGTTCTCATTCTGTATTTATTATAGCGAAAAACGGAAATGTGGTTACGGTTGGAGAGGCAAATTATAAGCCGAATTGTGAGATTTCGTGGGGAAGAACGATTGATCTGACAACGGTTACGATCACCAATTATGAGAGGGCAGATAATTACGCAACGGTATTGGGTACGGCACCATCTAATGCGACGGTTATTACAGTGCCGAATACTCCAAGCACGACAGAACAGGTTACAACAGAGCAGACAACGACAGAACAACCAACAACAGAGAAATCAACCGAAACAACATCATCTACCGGTTTCCGCAAAGCAAAAGACGGTATTCATCAATATTATTACATCAATGGTAAAATGGTGAAGAAAAAGTGGTTTACGGTAAAAGGTAAAGATTATTATGCGAACGAAAAGGGCTTGATCTTATTAAGCCAGTGGTTATACAAAGGCAATACATTGGTTTATGTGAAATCAGATGGTGCAGTAGCAAAGAAGGAACTGGTTAAGATTGGTAAGAATACATACTTCTTTAAGTCAAACGGAAAACGATCTTCCGGCTGGAAAAAGTACAAGGGCAAGTATTATTACTGTAATAAAAAAGGAATTGTCCAGAAAAAGAAGTGGATCAAGAAAGGTAAGAATCGTTACTATGTAGATAAAAAAGGAATCCGGGTACAGGGAAAAACATTTAGAATTACAGGCAAGATGTATTACTTTGGAAGCAATGGTAAAATGGTCAAGAATAAGAAGGTTACATACAACGGAACCATTTACAAAGCAAATAAATTAGGACAATGTAAGATAATTGGACATGAATAAGATAAGAATCACCTTTTTGATGCAGACAATTTCTGTAGCGGAAAGGTGATTTTTTGTCCGTCGAAAAATCCCATTTTTACATATATATTGCGAACGATACCTACTAGGACATGCTTCCCGGTTCCCGTATAATAATACCATATGAACATATCAAGGGAGGCTGGAAAGACATGAAAGAAACGTATTATCAGATCAAAGAAGCAGCGGCGAAAGTTGGTGTGGAATCTCATGTATTGCGATATTGGGAAGAAGAATTAAAAATGGATATCCACCGCAATGAAATGGGACATCGTTACTATACGGAAAAAGATATTGAAGTACTTTCTAAAGTCCGGGACTTAAAAGAAAAAGGATTGCAGTTGAAAGCAATCCGGAATTATCTGGAGATGAGAAGAAAACAGATTACGGAAAAACAAGTGAAAAAAGATAATCAGATTGCAGCAGTGGCTATGTCTGAAACAGATAAAAAACAGGAAAATGAGACAACGAAAAATGAGATGATTCCGGTTCATCAAAGAGCTCTGACAAATGAAGAAAAAATGGAACAGTTTCAACAGATCATGAACCGTATCCTGTCCAATGCGATTCAGGAAAATAATGAATTGATCGGTAAGACGGCAGGGGAACATGCGGCAAATGCGGTAGTTACGCAGTTTCAAGGCATGACAAAGGAGCAGGAGCAAAGAGCGGAAGAAAGGTATCGGAAACTGGATCAGACACTTCGCGAGATCCAGCAGGCAAGACTTGAAGCAGCGGCAGCGAATATGCGCCCGGTGGACAAGCGTCGCCAGAAACGTTTAAAACGAAAAAACAATCAGCAAAACCACGTCTCTGGGGAGAAAGAAACAATAACAGAGGTGGAGACAACATCAAAAACGGTTTCCTAGAGATGGGTGTTCTTGCGGCTTTCTACAAAAACACAAAAATCTGTTGCATTTCTTAATCAATTGGATATAATGAATAAGATGATACAAATCAGAGTGACAGAGTAAGTAGAAAGAGGGATTCGGAAGATGAAAAACATGGTGAATTTTAGCAATTTCTCCAAAGAGGAATTGAATGAGATTCTTGATCTGGCATATGACATGAAGAAGTCGCCGGAGAAGTATGCAGACACATTAAAAGGAAAAAAATTATATACGTTATTTGAGAAAACGTCGACAAGAACATTCCTGTCATTTACAACGGGAATCACAGAACTTGGTGGTACATATTATAACCAGCTTTGGAAAGATTCTAATTTTGTTTTGGGAGAGACGGTTTCAGAGATCAAATATGTTTGTCGTAATGTAGATATTATCATGGCACGTCTTATTAAAAATGACACAGTAGAATTGTTCAATAAAAATGTAACCGTTCCGTTTATCAACGGTTGCGATTCCACATACCATCCATGTCAGATTCTGGCAGATGCTTTAACTTTGAAAGAGCATTTTGGTGGATTGAATGTAAAACTTATGTACATTGGAGCAAAGAATAATGTGTTTAATTCATTGGTTGAGTTCTTTGCAAAGATGGGTGAGGGAACCATTTATGGTTTGACTCCGTTGGTGAATGAGACTGCGGTAGATGCAGATTTTTATGAGAAAGCAAAGGCAACCGGCCATTATGTAGAGTTAGATCCATCTATGTCCATGGAAGAGGCAAAGAAGTATGCAGCCGAGATGGATGTATTATATACCGATACATGGGTAGATATGGAGTTCTTTAATAATCCGGCTTATCAGAAACAGAAGGAAGAGACATTAGCAAAGATGATGCCATATCAGATCAACAAAGAATTTCTTGCAGGAAGCAAGGCAAAAGTAATGCATGACATGCCAATGCATGTTGGTTTTGAGATCAGTCAGGATGTAGTGGATGAGAATCTTGATTTTATATTGGATCAGGCAGAGAACCGGCGGCATGCTGAGAAAGCCGTTATGGTCACATTGATTAATAGTTGATAAATGAATATCCTGTCATGGATGACACATGGCAGGATATTATTTTGCAATTATGAGGTAGCGATATGGAGTTAGACATTATATTAAATGCATTCGCAATCATATTATTTCTTGGATTTGGAACAGCATGTGTGATTGCATTTTCTACCATTGATAAGCAAAAGGAGATCACGATCGAGAGCCGGTATGGGAGACAAACGGGACCGTTAGAGATTCTTTATGTAAATGTGTCACTTGTATTGGTGGCAGGCATGTTATATTTTCATAATTATCGGTTTTTGCCTGCACTGCTTGCTTTTGTGCTGTTGATATTTTTGAATAGCCGTATGCGGAGCGGTATTGCACCGATCGGGGTATTTATTGGAATTACCTATCTGGAATGGAAGAAGATACGGGCGTACCGGATTGTTAATGATGAGATTAGTACAGTGGAATTGCGGGTGTATGCAGATCGAAAACAATATGCGCTGCGCATTGCGAAGGAATTTCGGGATGAGGCAGAGGCATATTTAAAAGAACATGATATTTCATGTTCAATAGAACAAACACCACAGGAGGAAAAAAATGAGACATTTAATTGATCCAATGGATTTGAGTGTGAAAGAATTAGAGGAGCTGCTAGATTTAGCAGACGACATTATTGCGCACAAAGAGAAATACCAGGATGTTTGTAAACGAAAAAAATTAGCAACATTGTTTTTTGAACCGAGTACCCGTACAAGGTTAAGCTTTGAGGCGGCAATGATGGAACTTGGCGGAGATGTGTTAAGTGTATCTTCCGCAGCATCGTCATCCGCAAGTAAAGGAGAAAGTGTAGCGGACACTGTTCGAGTGGTTTCGTGCTATGCAGATATCATTGCGATGCGTCATCCCAAAGAAGGTGCACCATACCTTGCTGCAATGAAGTCCGGAATTCCAATTATTAATGCAGGGGATGGAGGACATAATCACCCGACACAGACACTTGCAGATTTGCTGACAATCCGTAGAGAAAAGGGAAGACTTGGAGACATAACAATCGGATTCTGTGGGGATCTTAAGTTTGGACGTACGGTGCATTCCCTGATCAAGGCACTTTCCCGTTATGAGAATGTGCGATATATTATGATCTCACCGGAGGAGTTAGAACTTCCGGAGTATATTAAGGAAGAGGTGTTCGAGCAGAAGAATATTTCATTTGAGCAGGTTCGTACCATTGATGAAGTAGTTGATCAATTAGATGTGTTATATATGACAAGAGTACAGCAGGAGCGTTTCTTTAATGAGGCGGATTATATCCGGTTAAAGGACACCTATATTCTGGATATGCCTAAGCTGAAAAATGCGAAAAAGGATCTGAGTATTCTTCATCCGCTTCCAAGGGTAAATGAGATCGCAGTGGAAGTAGATGATGATCCGAGAGCATGTTATTTTAAACAGGTACTAAATGGAAAGTATGTCCGGATGGCATTGATCATGACATTATTGGGACTCACAGACAAATAGAATGAATTATGCGAAAGAGAGGATGTCATTATGAATATTGACAGCATTCAGAATGGAATTGTATTAGACCATATTACAGCAGGAAAAGCGATGTTGGTATATAAATATCTGCATTTAGACCGGCTGGATTGTTCCGTTGCGATTATTAAAAATGCTACGAGCCGTAAGATGGGAAGGAAAGATATATTGAAGATCGATCATCCGGATTATGATATTAACCTGGATATCTTAGGCTATGTAGATCCGGGTATTTCCGTTTGTATTATTAAAGATGGTGTTACCGTAGAAAAGAAAAAAGTCGGTTTGCCGGAACAGATCGTCAATGTTGTAAAATGTAAAAACCCACGCTGCATTACCACAACAGAGCAGGGAATCCAGCAGATTTTTAAGCTGACGGATCCACAAAAACGGATCTATCGTTGTATTTATTGTGAGGCGGAAAATCAAGGCGAAGAACTATAAAAGATAAGTTTGTCCTTAATTTTTTAAAGTCAAATAAGAAAAAACGGTTTACAAATCTATCATTCATGCTATAATAAAAATAATTACGTCTACACTAAGTAGTCGAGGACTATAGCAAGAGGTGCGATATGGAGCAGTATGTAATTAAGGGAGGCACTCCATTAGTAGGGGAAGTTTCCATTGCAGGAGCAAAGAATGCAGCACTCGGTATTTTGGCTGCGGCAATTATGACAGATGAAGAAGTTGTAATTGAGAATGTTCCGAATGTAAGAGATACCAGAGTTCTTTTGCAGGCGATCGAGGGAATTGGCGCAAAGGTTAAATATATAGATGAACATACAGTTAAGATTTGCGGAGGTACAATTAATCCGCATGCGGATAATTGTGTGGATGACGAGTTTATTCGTAAGATTCGTGCATCATATTATCTGTTAGGTGCAATGCTTGGAAAGTATAAGAGATCCAGTGTGGCATTGCCGGGTGGCTGTAATATCGGAAGCAGACCGATCGATCTGCATATCAAGGGATTTAAAGCGTTAGGTGCAGATGTCGACATACATAGCAGTATGATTCATGTAGAGGCAGAACAGCTGATCGGTAATCATATTTATATGGATGTTGTATCGGTTGGTGCAACCATCAATGTTATGATGGCGGCAGTTTTGGCAGAAGGTAAGACTACCATTGAGAATGCGGCAAAGGAACCGCATATCGTAGATGTTGCGAATTTCCTGAATAGCATGGGTGCTAATATTAAGGGCGCCGGAACGGATGTAATTCGTATACGTGGTGTAGAGAAGTTAAAAGGCACGGAATATTCCATTATTCCGGATCAGATTGAAGCAGGAACCTTTATGGTTGCGGCCGCTGCGACAAAAGGAGATGTTACGATTCGTAATGTCATTCCGAAGCATTTAGAGGCAATTTCTTCCAAACTGAAAGAGATTGGTGCAGTGGTAATGGAATATGATGATGCAGTAAGAGTGGTAAGTAATCACCGGTTACGGGCTACGAATATTAAGACGTTACCATATCCGGGATTTCCAACGGATATGCAGCCACAGATGGCGGTTGTACTGGCATTATCCGAAGGTACTTCCATTATTACCGAGAGTATTTTTGAAAATCGGTTCAAGTATGTAGATGAGTTGTTCCGGATGGGCGGACAGATTAAGGTAGAAGGTAATACTGCAATTATTGATGGCGTTGAGAAATTTGTTGGTGCGAATGTTGTTGCACCGGATCTACGTGCAGGTGCTGCACTTGTAATTGCCGGTCTGGCAGCAGATGGCTTCACGGAAGTAGAGGATATTAAGTATATTCAACGTGGATATGAAGCATTTGATGAGAAGATTCGTTCTTTGGGTGGACAGATTGCCATTGCAGAGACGGACAAAGAAGTTCAGAAATTCAAGTTAAAAGTAGGATGACATAATATTATTGGTCATTGTTACAAGCAAGAATATAATTGCTGCAATCATATATTTGGTTGCAGCAATATAATAAGATATGTGGTATAGCATATCCTTCATGGCGGACGATATTTCTTTTTAAGTCCGTCTCCAGAACCGAATCGGTTCATTTTTCACATTACACAAGATTATATAGTAAGGAGGGTTTTTTTCGTGTACCGTATTTTATTATTGCACGACCAAAAAAGAGGAAACTGTCGGATTAAAGAATATCTGGAATTAAGCGGATATTCTGTAGATGAGGAGGAAATGGAGATTCCGCAAGACATAGGACGACGAATCCTTGACTGGAATCTGATACTGCTTAATTGCAGAGATGCAGGTATTTATTTTTCGCTATGTGAGAAACTACGTTATTTTACGGATATTCCTATTGTTATTCTGACAGTAAATGATGATGAGTGGGTGAAGATCAAGATGTTTCAGATGGGGGCGGATGATTATATTGTAGAACCATGCAGTAATGGGGAATTGCTTGCAAGACTTCATGCCAGGTTGGAACAGTATATACGCTTAACACGTTCTTTTGGATGTATTCGATCCGGTTCGCTTTCCATTGAGGTGAAGAACCGAAAGGTGTATTTGAAGGATCAGGAGATTCCTATGACATTAAGGGAATTTGATATTCTTTTATATTTGGCGCAACGCGCCAATGTGGTAGTGAGCAAAGACGAATTGTATAAGAATACGTGGGATGAGAGATACATAGAGAGCGGATATAATAGCGTGGCAACTTTTGTGAAGAAGATTCGAAAAAAGATTGAACCGGAGGGGTGTGAAGAGAAATATATTGAGACAATCTGGGGAATTGGTTATCGTTTTTTGATGTGATTTTCACGGTTGCATTTTTGTATGCGTCATTTTATAATTTATTCGAATTAAGATCTGTTTGATAATTGCAGAATCTAATCAGAGGAGGACGTTAGTGTGAAAGTTGAGATATTGCATGAGGATTCGGATATTTTAGTATGCATCAAACCGGTTGGAATGCCGGTTCAGGGAGATAAGAGCAGGGATGTAGATCTGCTGACTTATCTGAAACATTATATTTTTGAAAAAGAGGAGATGGATGAAGAACCGTATCTTGCCATGATTCATCGTTTGGATCGTCCGGTCGGTGGAGTGATGGTGTTTGCTAAGAATCAGGATGCAGCAGCCAAACTGTCCGACCAGGTGCAGGATGGAACAATGATCAAATTCTATCAGGCAATTCTAACCGGAGAACTTCCGCAAGAGAGCGGTACACTCAAAGATTATCTGTTAAAGGATGGTAAGACGAATACGACCAAAGTTGTTAATAAAGGTACGAAAGGTGCCAAGCGTGCAATTTTGGATTATGAGGTGTTGGATGTGTTTGAAACGGATCAGGGAATTCTTACTTATGTGTTGATCGAACTGCTGACAGGCAGACATCATCAGATCCGTGTACAGATGGCAAGCCGGGGAGCCGGCATTTATGGTGATACAAAGTATAATCCGCAGTTCATGAAAACGAAAAAGCAATATCAGCAGATTGCATTGTTTGCAACCAGATTGGAATTTGAGCATCCGTCAAGCGGGGAACATCTGGTGTTCAAATGTGAACCGGAAGGTGATGTATTTGATGTGATTGAGATGGAGGATTTTTAGAAGGTTCTATATCGAAATATGCATGATGTGGATCAGACAGGGTAAGATATGTAATATATCTTATCCTGTTTTTAGGAGGACGTCAGTGTGTATCGTAAAATTGCTTTGTATATGGGACTGTTCACGGCACTTTATCTGATCTTCCGTTTTTTGCTGCCGTTAGTCATTCCCTTTGTGGTAGCTGCCGTTGTTGCAATATTATATTATCCGTTTATTCGTAAAATATTTCAGAAATGTTCCTTATGGGAACACAATGCCGGACAGAAAAAGAGGTTGTTAGCTATAGCGGTTGTGGTCTTTTATGCGGTTATTCTGATTGTGTGTATGGGTCTGATTGGATATCTGTGTGCGGAGGCAAAAAATATTTTGTTAAATTATCCGTTTTATGAGGCAAAAGCGTTATGCCTTATGAGAAAATGCTGTTGTCAGTTGGACACCTGGTTTCAGATGCGTTCCGGAGCATGTTTTGCTTATCTCGAAAACTGGATGACCATAATGAAAGAAAGTGTAGCAGGCAGGTCGGCAGGAATCGGTATAGTTTCCCAAATGACCTTATTTTCCGTGCAGACGGTGGAACGCTTTTTTGGTTTCTTGTTTGCATTTATTGTAACTATAATTGCAACTTTTTTTCTGATATTAGATTATGAGCAGATCAGGGAGAGATTGCTGCAAAATGATATTGGCAGGAATATATGTAATATCGTGACATCTTGTAAACATACTTTGAAAACGTATATAAAGGCACAAGGACGGATCATGTTGCTGGATAGTATTGTATGTACGATTGCATTTTGCCTGATCGGACAACCATATTATGTATTTCTTGGACCGTTGACGGCGGTGGTAGATGCACTGCCAATACTGGGTGCGGGAATCATACTGATTCCATATGTGTTGTATCTGATTTTTACCGGATACTTTGGCAAGGCGGTTATCATTGGGATTGCCTATGTCTGCTGCGTTGTGATTCGTCAGATCACAGAGCCGAAAATGATAGGAAAGCAGATAGGGTTAAGACCGATCTATACGATTATGAGTATGTATATTGGCTTTCGGTTATTTGGGGTGGCCGGTTTTTTGCTGGGACCGATTGGAGTATTGATCGTCAGACAGGTTGTTTTGCTTGCAAATAAGGAATAATCGGGATATAATGAGCGATAGCGAGTAAGAACAGGTGATTACCTGTTGATCGAGAACATCCGGTCAGGATGTATCAGTTTGACAGAATATATGAAGGAGAGAGAACATGGCAAACGATAAGAAGTTAGTAGAACAGATCACTTCCATGGAGGAAGACTTTGCACAATGGTATACGGATACTTGTGTAAAAGCAGATTTGATTGCGTATACAAGTGTTAAGGGATGCATGGTATTAAAGCCGGCAGGATATGCGATCTGGGAATTGATCCAGAAACAGTTGGATGAACGCTTTAAAGCAACCGGTGTAGAGAATGTTTATTTACCAATATTTATTCCGGAAAGTCTGTTGCAGAAGGAGAAAGATCATGTAGAAGGATTTGCACCGGAAGTTGCATGGGTAACACATGGCGGCTTGAATCAATTACAGGAGAGAATGTGTGTCAGACCGACTTCTGAGACATTGTTTTGCGATTTTTATAAAGATGATATCCAGTCTTACCGTGATCTTCCAAAAGTATATAATCAGTGGTGCTCGGTTGTGCGTTGGGAGAAAGAGACAAGACCATTCCTTCGTTCACGGGAATTTTTATGGCAGGAAGGTCATACCGCACATGCAACTGCAGAGGAAGCAGAAGAGAGAACATTACAGATGTTGAATCTGTATGCAGATTTCTGTGAGGATGTATTGGCTATGCCGGTAATTCGCGGACGCAAAACGGAGAAAGAAAAATTTGCAGGTGCAGAGGCAACTTATACGATCGAGGCATTGATGCATGATGGTAAGGCGTTGCAGTCCGGTACCAGTCATAATTTTGGCGATGGATTTGCAAAGGCATTTGGTATTCAGTATACGAGCAAAGATAACAAATTGGAATATGTGCATCAGACATCCTGGGGAATGACAACCCGTTTGATCGGTGCGGTCATTATGGTTCATGGTGATAATTCCGGTTTGGTACTGCCTCCGAAGGTTGCTCCGACACAGGTTATGATCGTTCCGGTCATGCAGAAGAAGGCAGGCGTTTTAGAGAAGGCTGCGGAATTGAAAGAAAAATTATCTGCATATCGAGTAAAGGTAGACGATTCCGATAAGAATCCGGGATGGAAGTTTGCGGAGCAGGAGATGCGTGGAATTCCGATCCGTGTAGAGATCGGACCGAGAGATATTGAAGCAAACAAGGCATTGCTGGTACGTCGTGATACCGGAGAAAAGATCGAGGTATCTTTGGATGAGATCGAAACAGTGATTGGTGAGCTGTTAGAAACCATTCAGAAAGATATGTATAACAAGGCGTTAAAGCATAGAGATGCCAATACACATACTGCAACAAGCTGGGATGAATTTACGGATATTATTGAGCATAAGCAGGGATTCATCAAGGCAATGTGGTGTGGTGAAACTTCCTGTGAGGAAGCGATCAAGGATGAGACGGGAGCGTCTACCCGTTGTATGCCGTTTGCACAGGAACATTTAAGCGATGTGTGCGTTCACTGTGGAAAACCGGCAAAGAAAATGGTTTACTTCGGAAGAGCATACTAGATACCCTTGCACAGCGTAAGCGAGGGATGATGTGTGAGGCACATGCGAAAGGTATAGAGAAAGCCATGTGGGTTTGCCTTTATGGTACGCAGGCACGTTTGCACTTATACTGCCTACGCAGCGGTGCTAGGTTCGTAAGAACCTCACCAAGCACCGGCGTAGACAGACCAGCCTGCTTAACCATATAAGACAAACTTACATGGCTTTATTTGCGTTTTCGGGCATGTGCCATTCACGTTATCTCCGTGAAAACTTACGCTGTGCAAGAGTGTAATGTTGGTAAATTGTGGTGATATAATTCATCGTTGATAAGATCTAGATTAAAGTTTTTATTGTTTATGTAGGTTGCGATAATGATATCACGCGTGTCTTTGGCGTATAAATCACGTTGACCATAGACCTCTAAGATTCTTCTTGTGGATTTACGATCCATGTTTGCAGCAATGCAAAGAATAAGCAGAATATCGCGGGATGGATTTTTTTTGGTGCCGCTTAGAATATCGTATATATAAGATTTAGAGATTAGTCCCTTACTATTGCGGACTATGGTAGCAACGGATAGATGGTGTTTTGCAATATATTCTGAAAAAATAAAAACATTCGTTTCAGTATGTCCATATTGCTGAATGTATTGGTCTAATTCTGTTTGATCGAGTTTATTTAAAATATTTAGTAATTCTGTTGTTGATTCTTCCGACATAATATTCTCCTTTGATTGGTAACTGTATTGTAAATAATATAAGAGTAGGTATAATTTGATTTCTTCCAATGAGGTTTGAAAGAAATAAAATATTTGCTATAATGAATTATAGTATATTAGGGAAAGGGTTACAAGACAAGTTACTATGACGATAGAAGAAAGATATAAATTATCCTGCTATGAGGAATTAATGCAACTAGATGATATAAAATCAATATGGTTGGTTCGACATAATGAGACAGGAATTCTTTATGTAAAGAAAAAGATTCAATTGTATAATAAAGAGGTATATTTTCAATTACAGAATAGCTGCATACCTAATATACCGGGGATAATATTATGCGTGGAGGAGGAAGACGGTTTAACAGTAATAGAGGAATATATTCATGGTATTTCATTAGAAAAAGTATTGGAGAGAGATGGTGCTTTTTCTGAAATACAGACAGCACGGATTATGTATCAATTGTGTGATACAATCCATATATTGCATAAAAGCGATCCACCTATTATTCATCGGGATATCAAACCTTCTAATATTATGGTGAGCAATGATGGAGTTGTAAAACTAATTGATTTTAATGCGGCAAGAGAATTTAGCTATGGTCAAAATGAAGATACAAGGCTTATGGGAACAAGAAAATTTGCAGCTCCTGAACAATATGGATTTGGACAGTCAGATCAAAGAACAGACATATATGCACTAGGTGTTACGATGTATTATTTGATAACAAAGGATTTTCCAGAGAGTCAAATATATCATGGAAAATTATTACCTGTTATTCAAAAATGCGTAAATATAGATAAGCAACGACGCTATCAGAACGTGGACGAATTTGAAAAAGATTTGTTGAAGTTTCTTGCAGCAAGGGATCAGGGATGGCGGCAAGATGTTAATAAAGGACATATGACTGATCGGAGACACACGAACTTGTTTACGCGAAGTTTGTATTCATACAATGAAAAATTTCCGGTTGGTTTTCGCTCCGGGGTGCTGTGGAAAATGTTAGTTGCCATTTATGGATATTGGGGTAGTTTGTGGATTGCAATAACAATGTCTGCAACTAATTCGGATGGGATTGCACTAACGGGGTATCCTCTTTGGTTAAATCGAATTGCGATGGCTGTAATTTTGATTGGTACTATATTGTTTTTGGGAAATTATCGCGGTATTCGATATCAGTTACCGTTAATGAATGGAAATAAGAAATTACACTGGATATTTACGGTTGTCTATTTGCTTATATTTTATTTTCTTGTTGTATTGCTTATTATGTTTATGGGAGCGGATGGATAGAAGAAACCATATTCAAAAGCGTTATGCTTTTGGATATGGTTTTTTGATGTTTGTACGTCCTAATAGATAATCGACACTTGTTTCGTAATAGTCAGCCATTTTTAAGAGTATTTCTGTTGGAATATCATTTTCACCAGTTTCGTATTTAGAATAACCCGTTTGGGACATTCCCAAAATTTTGGCAAATTGTGTTTGATTTAGTTCCTGATCTTCCCGTAAGTCGCGGATACGTTGATATTTTCCCATAGAATCACCTCTTGTGTAGTATATGCTAACCTGTTTTAGGGTATTGATATTTAACCTGAAATAGGTTAAAATAATTAAAGTTTCCGCTATGAAGCGGACGACGAAACAATACTTCTTTTTGTAAAATACGGAAGAGGTTCTGAAAATTATCACAAAATATGAGGAAAAGTGGAGGGCAAGAAAATGGAACAGGAAACAACAGAAAACAAGCAGGTGGAGACAAAGATCTGCAAGCATTGTCAGTCGGAGATTCCGAAAAAGGCAAAAGTATGTCCAAATTGTAGAAAGAAACAGGGAGGCAAAGCAAAATGGATTGTTATTGCAGTTCTGGTAATTGCAGTCATTGGAACTGCGCTTGGTGGAAATGATGCAGAAGACGCAACTAAGACCGGAGAAGTTACTGCGAAGACAGAAAGTAAGGGCGGTGACACGGATTCAAAAGAAGAAACAGCAGAGGCTGCAAGTGAAGAAGTAGATAATACTTTTAAGGTGGGGGATGTAGTGGAAACATCTGATTTGAAGATAACATACATTTCTGCCGAGGAGTATCAGTCAGACAGTCAGGTGATACAACCAAAGGACGGTTATGTGTATTATCGAATGGAATTTGAATTTGAGAATATTGGTAATGTTGATCAAACGGTTTCTAGTGTGGCGTCATGGGATTGTTATGCGGATGGATATGCAATGGATGCACAGTATTTTGGGGATGATGCAATTGATGCGACGATGTCGCCGGGTAAGAAGGCAGCGGGCGCTGTCTATTATGAAGTTCCGGAAGATGCAAAGGAAATTACATTGGAATACGAGACAAATTTCTTGTCGCAGAATAAAATTGTGTTTATAGTTAAATAGAATTGGTGTGAAATGTAATAAATGGGGCATAATGTGTGAATGGGATCCTCCTGCAGTTTGTGGCAGGGGGATCTCTTGTATTTATATCGGAAATCGCAGCCGGAGACAGTTTCTGTCGGTTGCCAGCAGAAAAGAAAACGATTATAATGTGAAAGAAGAGGATTCTTAGATGATGGAGTTGTGATAGCATGATTCAGATTAAAATGCCGGAAAATGCAAACAGGATAATTAAACGATTACAAAAAGAAGGTTATGAGGCTTACATTGTGGGTGGCTGTGTGAGAGATGCCATTTTGAACAAAGAGCCGGATGATTGGGATATTACCACTTCTGCCAGACCGGAGCAGGTAAAGGCGTTGTTCCGGAAGACCTTTGATACCGGGATTCAACATGGAACGATCACGGTAATGATGCCAAATGCAGAGAGTGGAAAGTTGGAAGGATATGAAGTTACCACCTATCGGGTGGATGGAAAATACGAGGATCACAGAAGACCGACATCGGTAACATTTACTGCCAGTTTGTTAGAGGATATGAAACGAAGGGATTTTACGATCAATGCCATGGCATATAATGAGGAAGAGGGCATTGTAGATCATTTTGACGGAATGGGAGATCTGGAACGGCATGTGATCCGTTGTGTGGGAAAGGCGCAGGAACGTTTCGATGAAGATGCACTTCGTATTCTGCGGGCGGTGCGGTTTGCGGCACAATTGGATTTTACGATCGAGGAGCAGACACGTCTGGCGATTGAACGACAGGCGGAATTGTTAAATGATATCAGTGCAGAACGTATTCAGGTGGAGCTTACCAAGTTGTTATTGTCCAAACATCCGGAGAGGCTGCGGACGGCATATGAATTGGGCGTGACGGCAGTTGTGCTGCCGGAATTTGACCGCATGATGCAGACGGAGCAGAACAATATACATCATATGTATTCGGTGGGAGAACATACACTTCGGGTTATAGAACAGGTTCCTGCACAAAAGGCGCTCCGCTGGGCGGCGCTGTTGCATGATGTTGCGAAGCCGGTTACGAAAACAACGGACGAAAAAGGAGATCATTTTTACGGACATAATGAAGCCGGTGTGGAGCTTGCACGGCAAATTTTAACGCGGTTAAAATTCGACAATGCAACGATTGACCGTGTGAAACGTCTGGTGTACTGGCATGATTATGCAATGGGTGCGTCGATCAAACTTCGCACATTTCGACGGGGACTTAGTAAGATGGGTGCAGATCTGTTTGAGGATTATATCTGTTTGAAACGGGCGGATATTTTAGGGCAGAGCACTTACATGCGGCAGGAAAAATTAGACAGGCTTGATGTTTTGAGGGATTATTATACACAGATCATTGAGGAGAACCAGTGTCTGTCGTTAAAAGATCTTGCGGTTACCGGAAAGGATCTGATCACGGAACTTGGAATGCAGCCGGGAAAAGAGATTGGAACAACTTTGCATACATTACTCGACCGGGTGTTGGATGATCCGTCTTTAAATGAACGGAATGTGCTGTTGGATATGGCAAGACAATTATAAAGTTTTCAAAATAAGTGATAATTTAGGCAACCCCTTCATAAGATGAAAGAGGACACATGATTGGAGGGGTTGTTTTTATGTCTGAAAAACTTGCAGAGGTATTTGAACAGTATGACATAGAGATTTTGTCGGCAAAAAAGGGACGGGGTGCAACGATTCTGACCACAACAGAAGGTATGCGGATTTTGGAACCGTTTCGTGGCAGTGTGACGAGGCTGGAACAGGAGTATGTGTTAAAAGAATTGTTTTTCAAGGCGGGTTCCGATAATCTGGACCGGATCATTCCCAATAAAGATGGGCAGCTTCTTACCTGTGATAAATATCGTCAGCCCTATGTGTTGAAATATTATTTTACAGGAAATGAATGTGATATGCATAATCTGGATGATGTTCTGCATGCAGTTGAAGCACTGGCTCATTTTCATGTTGTGGGGCAGGGGATTGCGGAACAGTTTTCGGTGGAATGGGATCTGTGCAGACAGAAGAAGGAGCTCAAAAGGATTGAAGAAATCCGGAAAGCAATTGCAAACGGAGAAGAATTAGAGCGAATCACATACATATATGAAATCAGCGAAAAGGCATTGGAAACGGCATTAAAACAGGGAGAAGAGAACACATGTGAAGACGAACCGGGCTGTGGGGATTTGCCGGTGCATGTAAATGTTTCCACAAATGAGGAGACGGATTCCAATATGCAGTATATCCGGATAAAGGATACGTTTGAGAGGCATAATCGCGAGATAAAAAAGATACAAAAATATATTTCGGGAGTAAAACGGAAAAATGAGTTTGAAAAGACATTTCAGAATATTGTAAACTGTTATGTTCAAAAAGGCATGGAATGTGTCGGTATGTTGGAACAAATGGTGACAGCAAAAGATGATATATCGTTGTATTCCGTGTGGAAACATCATTATGGAATCTGCCATGGCAGCTATAACCATCATAATGTGATCCTGGATGGACAGGATGCTGCAATTGTGCATTTTGAGCGGTTTTCAAAAGGAAATCAACTGGAGGATCTGTATCAGTTTGCCCGAAAGGCAATGGAAAAAAACGAGTTTGATTTTGTATTATTAGAGGATATCTTTCGCGCATATAACAGGGTGATCAGGCTCTCGGATGAGGATTACTATTATCTATATATATTATTTGCATATCCGGAGAAATTCTGGAAGATTGCCAATAGTTATTACAATTCCAATAAGGCATTTCTATCGCCGAAATATATGGAAAAGTTAAATACGGTGATCTTGCAGGAACAGGAAAAGCAGGATATGCTTGAAAAATATTGGGGTTTCCATTCCCTTTGAAATCCATTATAATAATGGGAGTGTTAATAAAATGAGAACATATATATAATTAGTATGTTTGTATAGAAGATAAAGTTGGAGAAATTGTATGAAGGTACGGAAGATGTGGCAATTTCATATGTTGTATCGGTGTCTGGTATGTGTTTTTTTACTTGGTATGCAGGCATTTTTTGTGACGGGCTGTTCAAACAAAGTGGAGGCACCGGTCTATAATGAGGATGTGGAACCGGCGGACGATGTTTCCGTGTTAGCGGTTGTTTGCAATGTTGATGATGTAAATGAGAAGATTAAGGTACGGCAGATTGGGCAGGATGCGGAAAAGGAACTTGTATATACCGGTGGGACGGATGTCCGCGATTCACATGATGATCTGATGCCGATGTCGCAGGTGGAATTGGGAAGTGTAGTTGATATTGTTTATGATGCGAACAGAGACAAGTTGGAATCGCTGCATATGACGAGTGATACCAATATTACAAAGTTAGAAAGTGTAGACGGGGCGGTTATTGATCCGGTGAATAATACGATACGGGTGGACAATAAGACATATCAAATGAGTGATTCTGTCTGTGCATTTTCCGAGAATACAGAGATTGGTCTGGATGAGATCTGTTCGGAGGATCAGATTGCGCTGTGGCTTTACAATAACGTGGTGTATTCGGTATATGTTGAATTGGGACATGGTTATGTCCGTTTATCCGACTATGCTTCTTATATTGGCGGAATGGTGGAGATAGGATATGATGTCATTGTTCCTGTGACAGAGGACATGCTTCTTACTGTACGGGAAGGGACGTATACGTTGCGGATTGCAAAAGGGGATGATGCCGGTACGAAAGAGGTGACGGTTGTTAAGAATCAGGAAACCGATCTGTCCCTTGCGGATATTGCGATTGAACCGAAACAAATGGGTTCGGTATTATTTAAAGTCACACCATCGGATGCAGCCGTTTATATTGACAGCCGCCGGGTGAATACAGAGGGTGCGGTTGATATTACATTTGGCAAGCACAGGATTAATATTATAGCTGAGGGCTATCAGAGTTACAGTGCATCATTTAATGTGAATTATGCCTATAAAGTAAAAGAATATACGTTGCAGAAAGAGGATGAGACAACGGAGTCCGCTTCTTCAACAACGACAGCGAAAAATGCAGGCGAATCAACAACGGCAACAAGTGAGGCAACTACGCAGACATCCACTACTGATAATTCGGATGTAAAAGATGTGACAACATCGGAGGGAACGAAAACCAAAAATAAGGTTACGGTTTCTGCACCGGTTGGAGCCAGTGTGTATTTTGATGGACAATATTTAGGAATTGCACCGATTTCCTTTACAAAAGTAACGGGAAGTCATATAATTACATTGAGTCAGACGGGCTATCTGTCAAAGAGTTATACCGTGAATTTTACAGATGATGGTAAGGACAGTCCGTTGAAATATGATGAATTGATTTCCATTTCCAGTTTGATAGAATAAATGGAATCATTACATAAATGCAAGGACATGAAAGGAGTTATCGAATGGATTACAAGAAGATTTACGAGGAGTGGCTTAGCAATCCGTATTTTGATGCAGATACAAAGAAAGAGTTAGAGTCTATTCGCAATGATGACAATGAGATTAAGGAAAGATTCTATGCGGATCTGGAGTTTGGTACAGCAGGACTTCGAGGTATTATTGGAGCCGGAATTAACCGGATGAACATTTATGTAGTAAGAAGAGCAACACAGGGATTAGCAAATTATATTAAGAAACAGGGTGGCGAGAACAAGGGAGTTGCAATCGCATATGATTCCCGTAGAATGTCACCGGAATTTTCAGAAGAAGCTGCATTATGTCTGGCAGCAAATGGAATCAAGGCATATCGTTTTGAGTCTTTAAGACCGACACCGGAATTGTCATATGCGGTTCGCCATTTGGGATGTATTGCCGGAATCAATGTAACGGCAAGTCATAACCCACCGGAGTATAACGGATACAAGGTATATTGGGAGGACGGTGCACAGATTACACCTCCACATGATACCGGAATTATGGATGAGGTAAAGGCGATTACCGATTTGTCTACCTGCAAGACAATGGATAAGGAAGAAGCGGTCAAAGCAGGTCTTTTTGTAACGATTGGAAAAGAAGTAGATGATGATTATATCGCAGAACTTAAGAAACTGGTTATTCATCAGGATTGTATCGACCAATATGGAAAAGATATTAAGATCGTATATACTCCACTTCATGGAACCGGTAATATTCCTGCAAGAAGAGTATTAAAAGAGATCGGATTTGAGAATGTTTATGTTGTACCGGAGCAGGAGCTGCCGGATGGAGAATTCCCGACAGTCAGTTATCCGAACCCGGAGGCTGCAGAAGCATTTGAACTTGCTTTGAAGCTTGCAAAGGAAAAGGATGCAGATCTTGTACTTGCAACCGATCCGGATGCAGACCGTTTAGGAGTGTATGTGAAAGATACAAGATCCGGAGAGTATATTACTTTAACCGGTAACATGTCAGGATGCCTTCTTGCTGAATATGAGATTAGTCAGAAATTAGCAACAGAGGGTTCGCTTCCTGCGGATGGTGCTTTGATCAAGACAATTGTTACTTCTAACCTTGCGGATGAGATTGCAAAGGGCTACAACATTCAGTTGATTGAAGTATTAACCGGATTCAAATATATCGGACAGCAGATCCTTAATTTTGAGACAACCGGTAAGGGAACATATTTGTTTGGATTTGAGGAGAGTTATGGCTGCCTGATCGGAACACATGCGAGAGATAAAGATGCTATCGTTGCTACAATGGCACTTTGCGAGGCAGCAGCATATTATAAGAGTCAGGGTAAGACCTTGTGGGATGCAATGCTTGATATGTATGAGAAGTATGGATACTGTATCGATGCAATTCAGTCCGTATCATTGAAGGGTATTGAAGGTCTTGCAAAGATTCAGGAGATCATGAATACATTAAGAGAGAATACACCTTCTAAGATTGGAAAATATGATGTATTATCTGCAAGAGATTACAAAGCAGATACGATTACCAATCTTGCAACAGGAGAGGTAACATCTACCGGACTTCCGAATTCAAATGTTCTTTATTATGACATGAGTGATTCTGCATGGTTGTGTGTAAGACCATCCGGAACAGAACCAAAAGTAAAATTCTACTATGGTGTAAAGGGAACTTCATTGGAGGATGCACAGAATCTTTCAAAAGAACTTGGAGAAGAAGTACTTGCCATGATTCACAAAATGCTTTAATCTCCTTTGCACAGCGTAAGCGGGACGGACGATGTGTGAGGGCACATGCGAAAAGATATAGAGAAAGCCATGTGGGGTTGCCTTTATGGTACGCAGGCACGTTTGC